>JFJP01012164.1_pt1 | contig 29070 bp, 36 predicted proteins | sample 431651 | NCBI WGS metagenome assembly JFJP01 (sample SAMN02602958, study PRJNA72255) | Microbial mat metagenome, whole genome shotgun sequencing project. | biome: fresh water; feature: sink hole; material: water; isolation source: purple microbial (photo- and chemosynthetic) mats found in... | reverse complement strand
TGTGTTAATTTTATTTTTGGCTTTTCAGCCTGTTTAATGACATTTTTCCCCATAGCTGGCCCATGAAATTACATAACAGCAGTCCGGCGCGAAATCATAAGGGCAGCCATGGCTCCGGGAATGACAAAATATTGGGTGAAAAAAATCAGAAAAAAATTAATGGTCTTTTTATTACCAATTGCGGGGGTTCATATTAAGATGGTATTCAAAGTGAACATTGACAGCGACCACGAATTTAGCCCATGGATGGATTTTTTTGTCTGTCCCGCTGGCGAAATGTTTTGGAAATTGTTGGTTAAGCAGGTGGTTAATAACGAAACCAGCAACAGGAAATTTGGATGACACAAGGCTGAATGTATCGGAACCTTCAGAACCCTTTGCCTGATCAGGTAAGCGAATTTAAATCTGAAAGTTCAAGCGATCCATTTGCGGGAGAAAAAAATGTCCGACTTATTTGTGGGTAGGCAGCCGATCTTAAACCGATATAAGGAGACCCTCGGTTATGAGCTGTTGTATCGGGCCATGCTGACAGATACATCAGCATCGTTTAAGGATGGGAATAGCGCGACATCCCTGGTCTTTTTGAACACACTTTTTGAAATGGGCCTGAATGCGCTCGTGGGTCCACAGCTGGCGTTTATAAACTTTACAAGGGATTTCCTTTTAAAGGACGATCTGATCCAATTGTTGACATCAATTCGACCGGAGAATTTTGACCCGAAAAAAGTGGTGCTGGAGATCATGGAAGACATCACCCTTGATGTTGAACTCTTCCAGGCGCTAAACAGGTTTAAAGACAGGAATTTTCTGATCGCGTTGGATGATGTGGTCTGCATTGAACAGATCGCCCCGGTACTCGGCAGCGGATTGATCGATATCATTAAGATCGACCTGATGGCAGTGGATCGAAATATCCTTCCAGGCCTCGTAACAGCCATTAAACGATACGATATCCGGCTTCTGGCAGAAAAGGTGGAAACCGCGGCTGACTTTCTTACCTGCCTGGGTTTGGGGTTTGATTTCTTTCAAGGGTACTTTTTTTACAAGCCCGAGACCATCAAAGATAAAAAGAAAAAAATGGACGTATCACGAATAAACCTGATGCGTTCCCTGGCGGCCATCATGGATCCCCGCACCAGTTTTAATGTCCTGGACCCGATCATTTCCCAGGATGTCGGGCTGAGTTATAAACTGCTGCGCCTGGTGAACTCGGGGTATTATTCACTGATGGATCCGGTCAAGTCCATCCAACAGGCCATTTCCCTGATCGGTTTGCAGCAGCTGCGGGGCTGGATGATGCTGCTGATGATGACCACCGTGGATGACAAGCCGCATGAATTAACGGCCATTGCCCTCCAACGGGCAAAAATGTGTGAATTACTGGGTAAGGCGCAGGGAGAAAAACAGCCCGAGTCATATTTCCTGATCGGACTTCTTTCTGTTCTGGATGCCATGATGGATATTTCCATGGCGCAGGTCATTGAGAGTCTGTCGCTTACCCGGGAGTTGTCTGATGCCCTGGTGCACAGGAAGGGTAAATTGGGTCTGGTATTATCCAGCGTGATCGGAGCAGATGACGGGAATTGGGATGGTGTTGCGGGATTGGGACTCAGCCCCGAGGTATGGCAGAATACATATTTTGAGTCTGTCAAATGGTCCAATGTGATCATGAATGAAGTACATGCTGCATAGGTGTAATCCGGGCATGTACTCAAAAATCTGAAGAGGGCAGGGGAAAAGGTGAGAACGGTTCAACGCAGGCAGGAAGAAAGGTCTTCAGGCAGGCGAACGAATATACACGATCGGGGTTATTTCGGGTCAGGTTTTAAATGGCTGTATTGTTGTTTCGCATAGATAAAAAATATCTGTCAGGGTTTATAAATCAGGGAGGTTCAAACCGGCATTCATCCACTAAGGAATTCACATGCTTTTTACGGAAATTTTCGAGTTAGTGGCTATACTGAAGGAAATTTAATCCAAATTTCTATCTTCCTGGAGTGAATGGTATATGGCGCTTATGGAATGGAATGACAGTTATTCAGTTAAGAATGCAGCCATGGATAAACAACATAAGGGTCTTTTTGATCTGATCAATAAACTGCATGCTGCAATGGGTCAAGGAAAAGGCAAGGATACCCTGCCTGAGATCTTCGACGACCTGGTAAGGTATACCCAAACACATTTTACAGCCGAAGAAACCATTCTGCAAAAATATAACTATCCAGATCTGGCCGCCCACAAACGCCAGCACGCAGATCTGATCAGGCAGGTTTCAGAATTGCAAAAACAATATCAAGCCGGAGATTTTAGCGCCAGCATGAAAACGGGTGAGTTTTTAAAAAAGTGGCTCATTGAACACATTCAAGGAACGGACCAAAAATATGGCTCCTTCCTGCATCAAAAGGGAGCCCTTTGATAGGGACCTTAATTTTTCCTGGAAGTGCTGTACTTTTGGCATGACAAATTTACCGAGGTATTCATGAATTCCTTTGAATATGTAACGACTGACACCGAACAAGGTACCCTTGAGCAAAAAGAAACGCAAACAACCTTGCGGGTATCTCTGTCTGTCCCTGACCTGGAAACAAAATTTGAAGAGCAAATCACAATGCCCCCCCCGGCTGCCGAAATGGATCTTGAAGAGCGGGTGGCCCCCCCTGTCTTTACCCCACAAGCCCCCATTGAAGAGGCGGGTCGGTCTTTGGGTGCAGGAGATGGCGAAGCCGCCCAGTTGGGCGCCATGCCGCAGATCTCCTACGAGTTGTCGTACTCCTGCCTGTTGATCCCCCGCTTCAGCGACCATTATCTGTCAGGCGATATCACGGAAGACCTGCCCCGTTGGCTGCAGGAGATTTGTATCTCATACGGCTGGCGTTTGGGCGCGATCGTCATCCGCCCCGGATACCTGCAATGGATCATTACGGTTCCCCTTACTGCAAACCCAGCCCAGTTCATGCGAACCACACGCCAGTTAACATCCCAAAAAATTCTTGATGAGTATCCACGATTTAGGCGAAAAAACCTCTCCAGTGATTTCTGGGCACCCGGATTTTCAGTTGCACCTGGATGCCAGTTCCAATCTGAAGAGAATGTCAGAAATTGGGTGGCAGGTCAGTGAGAACCACCGAAAAAAGTTGTTTGCATACCTGAACTGACAGGGTTATGCCAGACGGGAATGTCCCGGTCAGACGTGAGAACCGGTCATGGTGATTTTTACAGCAATGATCACCATGGTTTTTTTGTTTTAACAGCGGGGATATGTCAGAGTTCCAATCTCCAGGCCCTTTTCAGCGTGGTGTAATTCACATCCATCAATATTCACTCCATACCCTATAAAGATTTATCAACATCTGCCGATGATGGATATAGAAATAATCTGGTCCTGGAGGCAGGTATGAGTAATGTTGCAGCAACAGACACGTCCAATTTGATGATAGCCCGGCGTCTGATGGAGATCGAAAAAAAAGCAGAGAAGCGCCGCAAGGGGGAAAGTGTGGATGATAAATCTGCCCTGGATTATTTTAAGGAAGACCAGGCGTTGATCAGCAGCTCTGCCCAGACCGACCCGGGCCAGGGAACCAGTTATCTACCGCCCATTGAAAATATCAACATCAGTCTGGCTGATGTGCAGAATATGGGTAAGGATCGTGGCGCAGTGCCCGCCCAGGGAAACGGAACGCCTGAAGCAGGCTTCACAGTTACCAGTAACCAGAGTGTTGAGATCAAGCTGGAACTGCGCGTCCAATCGAATAAGCCGCTGGAAGGGTTGGTGGTTCACGATCAGAATTATGCCGAATCAGACCGCTACCTTTTTAAATTTGCCGATGGTTCCACGTTTACCATACTTGACAAATGGACCCATAAGAGTACGACCGTTTGGGGAGACCCGCATGTGGATGTGGATGATGTGGCGGGTGATAATAATGGGGACTTTCAGGACTTAAAAGGCAGCGAAGACTTTACAACCTTTATGTTGATGGATGGCACGCGCCTGACCTTCAAGGCAAAGGATAACGGAATCATTGAACAGGTGGATATCTTCAAAGGGTCGCAGCATGTCAAAGGGCTTGGTGCGGCTGCGAAGGAATTCTCACCCGAAACCGGACTTTTCTCGACAAACGTGACCAGTAATGAAGCCTATGTGGCAAACAAGACGCCCATGGGTGATCTGGTATTTGCTGGCGGCGACGGCAATGACTGGTTCGATTCTAGCAACAAATTGGTCTGGGGGAAAACCACGGGACCAGTCGTAACTCACCGTCCTCTTGCAACCCTGGAGCTTTATTATCGGCAAACTGTGTCCCAATCGATAACCATTCAAACGCTGCTAAAGGACGCATAACGCAGATCGGGTTCAGAAATCATCGTTTACGACTATTAATGGGGATGGACGTGTTTTTTATATATAAATGAAGGGGACAGGCCAAATATAACATCCCCTTTCCCTGGCAAAGGTCTGCCGGGGTGTTTAAACTGGCAAAACACTCACAGGTTTTTTAGCCAATCTTTATATTCCTTTCACGGCCTATTTACACGGAAACATACAGCGATATGTTAAAGTTACGCATGAATAACTGCCTGTAGTGGATATTAACTGTACATTCCCGGGCAGTAAGGAAGATAACAGTGATTTTTCTTACCCGGATGAATGGCGTGAAATTTTATATAAACCCGGAATTGATCCAAACAGTCGAGTCGACACCCGACACGATCATAACCCTGGTGAGCAATAAAAAATTTATTGTTAAAGACACCCCGCAGGAAATTGCTGAGCGTTTTATTGAATACCGTCGCAAGACACTGATGCCTTTCACTTCACAACCTCAGGACGAATAATCCGGCATCTTTTGATTTATAGAAAATTTTTCGAACCAAAATAGGAAAATCAGGAGAAATTCATGGATATTGCAACCATCTCAGGTCTGGTCCTGGCTCTTACAGTAATTGTTGTCGCCTTGATTATGGATGGCGGCTCACCAGCAGAATTGTTTGCACATCCATCTGCGATCATTTTGATCTTTGGGGGATCATTGGGTGCGACGATCATCACTTCACCCCTGCACCTAATTCTCATATTACCCAAGGTCATTATGCAGGCGTTCACCACCAACCATTTTGATGCCAAGGGCACCATCGAACTTTTGACGAAACTGGCGGATAAAGCCCGCCGGGAAGGGCTGCTGGCTCTTGAAGATGACAGCAAGAAGATCACTGACAAGTTCCTGCAAAAAGGCATCTCGATGGTGGTGGACGGCATAGATCCCGAGCAGGTCTCGGCGATCCTGGAAACTACAGTCGATCAAATGCGTACCCGGCATAAACACGGCATCGGGTTCTTCACTGCAGCAGGTGCTTTTGCTCCGACCTTCGGCATTATTGGAACTGTTATGGGGCTGATCAGCGTTTTGAAACAATTGGATAATCCATCGGCACTGGGTGAGGCGATCGCCGCCGCGTTCCTGGCGACCCTGTGGGGGCTGTTAAGTGCCAACCTGATCTATTTGCCGCTCGCTGGAAAGCTTAAGGCAAAAAGTGAAGAAGAAGCCCGCAATCGTTATATGCAGTTGGAGGGCATTCTCGCGATCCAGGCTGGCGAAAATCCACGCGTTGTGCGCGATAAACTGAGCGCGTTCCTTGCCCCTTCAGACGCAAAGGGTGAAGAGGCTGATAAGGGCGCTGCCAAGAAGGCTGTGGCAGGCAAGGCTGAGAAGGCGCAAGCATAATCATGGCTAAACGCAAAGAGGAACACGAAGAGCATCATGATGAGCGCTGGCTGGTTAGCTATGCCGACTTCATTACCCTGTTGATGGTTTTGTTTGTGGTTCTATATTCCATGGGACAGGTTAATGTGGAGAAATACAAACAATTAGCCACCAGTATGCGGATGGCGTTCACCCTTGGTGGACCATCCCAGGTCGTGGATAGTGCGATCAATCAGGCGGGCGGCACCTCGGAGGACGGCACCTCCAAGCCCATTGTTGTCCCGGGTATTCCCGAAGGGCCTACTCAATCTGAAGAAGTCGCCGGGCAATTGACCGCGCTGCTTTCCTCACAAAACCTGGGCAATCAGGTAAGTGTTCAAACCAATATTGAAGGTGTGTTGATCTCCCTCAGTGAGCGCCTGATCTTTCAGGATGGACAGTCGGAACTGCCCGCAGAAAGTTTACAAGTGCTCGATACGATCGTTGAGATGCTGAGCCCGATCGAAAACAAGATCCGGCTGGTTGGGCACACAAACAACAATCCATCCTCCAACCCAACCTACCCGACGAATTGGGAGTTATCCCTGGCGCGGGCTGGCTCCGTGGCAAGATATTTAATGAATTCAGGGATCGCCCCCGAGCGGTTGGTGATCTCAGGACAGGGTGAATATGCACCGGTGTTCCCCAATGACACCGATGAGCATAAAGGGCTGAATGCCCGGGTGGAGATCGTCATTATTTATAAAGTGGATGACAATATTATTAATGTCAATTCCCCGAGTGTTATTCCGTAGTGGTTAATATATTCTTTCGGTCTGTTCCAGTCTTCATCCATGGAGCCATATGTTCAAGAAAATCGTAAACGTCCTCAATATTATTTCCCAGGTGATCCTGATGATCACCGCGATCGTCTCGCTTATCACGGCTTATGTCGTCTTCGCGCCGGATGAACTGCCCAAGCCTTTCCGCCTGGTCTACGATTACGGCATCTCGCTTTCCACGCCTTCCCCGGAAGCAGCTGAACAAACAGCTGAGGCAACGGAAGCGCCGGCAGAGCATGAGTTTATGCCGGGTGAGGGCATCATGGTCAATATGTCCACCAAGATCATCAACCTGGTGGATCCCGGTGGACGAAAATACATCCGCGTGACCGTTGTGGTTGAATTTGCGCCGGATAACCCGGAATATGAATTGCTGCCGGAAGAGGAAAAAGAGGCGTATCTGACGAGTTTTGAAGAAAAGCTCAATTCACGGCTGCCGATCATGGATGACACCGTGATCACACTCCTCTCAACCAAAACCTACGAGGACCTCTATACTGCCGATGGCAAGGAAAAGCTGCGAATGGAAATTATGGACACCCTTTCGACAAAACTTTCCGACCTGCATATCATTTCGATCTATTTCACGGAATTTGTGGTTCAGTAAACTATGTTAGCTCAATCCGAAATTGATGCTTTATTATCCGGCGCCATTGATCTTGACCAGAAAAACGGTGAGGACCGTGTCAATCTGGCTGATATGATGCATCAGTCAGGGGAAAGTCAGAATGCCGATGGCGGAGGGGAAAAGAAGGTACAAACTTATAACTTCTGGTCGCCCGCCAGGTTTTCAAAGGAACAGATGCGCGCAGTGGAACTGGTCCATGAAGATCTCAGTGAACGCCTGACGACATCCCTGCCCACTTTTTTGAGAACTAACGTACGACCCCGCCTGGCTCTGATGGAGCAGGGCCGCTTTCACGATTTCATCAAGGATTTTCCGGAGCACACCCTGTTCCACTTAATTTCGCTGGCACCCCTTCCCGGGCACATGGTGCTGACGATGAGTCTCAATGTAAGTTATTTGATCCTGGAACAGCGCCTGGGTGGAAAGATCGAGGGCCGTTTCACCGAGCGCCCGTTGACCGAAATTGATCAATCCCTGCTGCGCGGCATGGTCGAACACATGCTTGGCGATGTGAAAAGTGCCTGGAGTAAGGTCGTTTCCCTTGAACCTTCTTTGGAAGACAGCACCATCAATCAACACTGGGTGCAGATGATGATGGGAAATGAGCGGGTCTTGCTGATCGCCATTGAAATTAATATTCAGGGCATTACCGGCACGATGAGTATTTTCATCCCCTTTAATACGCTTAAGCCGATCGCCGATGTTCTTAACCCGCACATCTGGATCGCAGGGCGCAAGGAGCATCAACAGGATCCAGTGGCACGCCAGGTGGCAATACAGACCATGATGAAAGCGGTCATCCCAATGAAGGTGATCCTGGGTAATGCGGAACTCACATTGAAAGACCTGATGAACCTGGCAGTTGGGGATGTGATCGAGTTGGATACAAATATTGACAGTCCGTTGATCGTGCATGTTGCGAACAAGAAACAATTCCTGGCCCGTGTTGGAAAATCCCGCAAACGGATGGGCGTTCAAATAACCGGGGTGTATCGCGAACACGATGACATCCATGCTAATTCTTAATTGAGGCGAAATCATATGGAAAATATTATGAATGATACCGAAGACGGTTCTGCCGGCCGGAGCACCGAAGCGGCTGTAGAAAAAACAATCTCAAAACAAGGCGACATCAAGGCTTCGAACATGGACCTGCTGATGGATGTCTCGCTGCGCGTTACTGTTGAATTGGGGCGCACCCGTATGCAGCTTGCCCGGATCCTCGAACTCCAGCATGGCTCTGTTGTGGAACTGGATCGGCTTGCAGGAGATCCGGTGGATGTGTTTGTGAATGACCGCATGGTGGCGCGCGGCGAGGTTGTGGTAGTGGACGACAAGTTTGGTGTTCGCATCATTGAGATGGTTTCATCAAATGGCGAGAAGGCGGCGCCCTGATGTCTGGTTTAGTGGTGTGGATGAGGAAGTGGTTCGAGACCAGCAGTCAGAAACAAAAAGTGACCGCCTCCCTGCTGTTCTTAAGCCTGTTAGCCACCGGGGTATATCTAACCGTGGGCGGGGCTTCAGAAGCGACCAGCGATCCACTGGAATTGACACCATTTTATTATGTGAGCGCTTTTGTAAAACTGATCGCGGTTTTATTGCTGATCGTCGGGATTTCCGTGATCTATCGCCGCTGGCAGCAGCTTGGCTCCAATGGAAAATTACCCCGTCAGATGCGGTTGCTCGAAACGATCCGGTTATCTCCAAAGCAAGCCCTGCATTTGATCGTGGTTGGAGATCAAAAACTGCTGATCGGCGCAACGGATCAAAATGTATCCTTGATCACTCAGGTCGAGGATGACATGGACCCCGTTCCCGCCGAAGAAACACCAGCTCAAACCGGTTTGGATTTTGGTTCATTGATGCAAACCCTAAACCTAAATTTGCCCAGTGAGAATATAAAAGGAAAGGAATAAGGGCTCGCCATGATCAAAGGATTGCTTGCTAGAATTAATTTAAAGATTTCAAAAAAGACCGCCAGGCTGCATGGCCGTCCGTCCACCAGATTATTTGCACTCGTATTTATTGTTCTTATTCTGGGCGTCTTGTTGAGCGGGTGTGCGGCTGCTCCCGGGGTCTCCCTGACCGTTGATTCCCAATCTCCGGAACCGAAGCAGGTTACCTCCGGCGTGCAATTGCTGGTGTTGATGACCATGCTTTCCCTGGCACCATCTGTGCTGATCCTGGCCACCTCATTCACCCGCATTGTCATTGTGCTGTCGATGCTGCGCACTGCCATCGGTACGCCATCCATTCCACCCAATCAGGTCGTTATCGGGCTTTCCCTGATACTAACCTTTTTCATCATGGCTCCTGTGTATAAGGAGATGGATCAAAATGCAATTCAGCCATTCTTAAATGAACAAATAGATCAGACAACTGCGCTTAAGCAGGCACAGACCCCGGTTCGTGAGTTCATGTTCAAACAAACCCGGGAAAAAGATATTCAATTATTCCTTGACCTGGGGAATGAACCTCAACCTGTCACGCTTGACGATATTCCCACGGTGTCATTATTTCCGGCTTTTATCATCAGCGAACTTCGGACAGCGTTTACCATGGGATTTGTGATCTACATCCCGTTCCTTGTGATCGATCTGGTCGTTTCGAGTATCCTGCTTTCCATGGGTATGATGATGCTGCCGCCTTCACTGGTCTCTCTGCCTTTCAAGGTCTTACTTTTTGTGATGGTGGACGGCTGGTATTTGATCGTCCGAAGTCTGGTATTGAGTTTCACTGGTGATGCGTGAGGTAAACGATGACTGAAGCTTATGTTCTTTCCATGGGGCAAAATGCAATTATGATCTCCCTTATTTTGGCGGGACCCATTCTATTGACCAGCCTGCTGATCGGCAGCCTGGTCAGCCTGGTGCAAGCCGCGACCCAGATCAATGAATCTACATTGATCTTCATCCCAAAATTAATTGGAATTGTGCTGGTGTTGGCCATTCTTGGTTCGTGGATGCTCCAACAGGCAATGACATTTACCCATACCTTGTTCACGAGTTTGCCCGATCTGGTTCATTAGGAACACCGCCAATGTTGTCACAAAGAGTCCAAAACATCGTCCAATCTGTTGCAAGCCTCAGGCCCATGCCTTCGAATGTCACCCGCATCCTGAACGAGATCGAAAAAAAGGATGTTACGATCGAGGGTCTTACCGGACTGATAGGTTTGGACCAGGCATTGGCAGCATTGGTTTTGCAAATGTCCAACTCGGTCTCATTGGGCTATTCCCGCACCTGCACAACACTATATGAAGCCATCATGCTCATCGGACTTGGACGGTTAAAAACCATCCTGCTGTCCTCCTCTGCAACCGGCATGATGAATCGCAGTTTGAGCGGGTATCGGCAGGGGGCTGGCGAATTGTGGCATCATTCCCTGGTAACCGCAGTGGCATCCGAATGGCTGGCCCGCACGCTGCGCTACCCCAACCCCGAAGAGGCTTACATCTCCGGCTTGCTCCATGATATTGGGAAGTTACTGCTCGATCAGGTGGTTTTGAGCAATTACAATTCCATTGTTGATGCTGTTCAAAAGTATCAGGCCCCGCTCTGGCAGGTGGAGGAAAAACTGATCGGCATTGATCATGCAACAGTGGGCGGGTTGATCGCCGAACACTGGAATTTCCCTGTGGTTCTGGTGGACGCGATCCATTTCCATCATGCACCATCATTTGCCAGGGTCAATCAACGGCTGCCCGCCATTGTCAATTTGGCGAATTCTTTTTCACAGGATTACCAGTTGACGAATTCAGCGCTATTAAGTTTTGAACTTCATCCTGAATCCATGAATATACTAAAAATAACCCCGGCAGAAATCGAAGCACTGAAGCTTAAGATGAAGAATTCCGGAGTGTTCCCAACCCTTCAAAAGACGGACTAAAAAAATGAAACGTGAAACCCTGTCAATCCTTGTTCTCGAACCCAATCCTTTGCAATGCGACCTTATTAAAATGGCACTGATCCGCCACAGTATGAATCCGATCATCTGTGATCAGCCAGCCGCACTGCGCCAGCAGTTGGCTCAGCACCTGCCCGATGTACTGCTGGTGGATACCTACCTGCCCGGTCAGAACGGTTTGGATCTCATTGAGCAACTTAACTCCGAGGTCCTTTTAAAAAGGACAAAGGTATTTTTTATCTCATCCATGGCTTTTCCCGAGATCGTTCAAAAAGCAGCCAAAATGGGCGCCAGTGGTTTTCTGATCAAGCCCTTGAATCCCGACCTGATGGCTGCGCGTATTTTGAGTTGCTTTGGCCGGTCGGGAGAATTGACCAATTAGTCTGGTGAAATGATAAACACCTGTGCCATGTGCAGGTGTTTATTGCCAATAGGTTTATCCGATCTCTGGAGGTTATATGGACCTTCAGAGATTTTTTATTTTGAACCTTGGACCGACGGGAGAACTATGTTGGGATGATATCGCTGGTTTTTCCCGCCATAAAATCTTTAGGGGGATGGTGAGCGGGGCGGGTGGGTATGGCGTTTTTTTCGGACTTTAGGGGCTGAAGGTCCCACGACTCAAGTGCGTCCCCTGCACTGAATCACTACCTGACCTTTTAACTGTGAATTTTTATAAATTGGAACACATTTCCAGACAGAAAATGTAGATTTACTGATATTTTTTGGCAGGAATCGGCGGTTTTCATCGTTAAAAAGGGAATTTTTTGCTGGATGGATCTTGACAAAACGGACTAAGCTTTTGGTGAGTGTGGAAACGCTCTAAAAACCAGTTTTTTGGCGTAAAAAAAATTTACGGCATCTTTAGTTTTGCTTCACTTTACATTTACAGACATTAAAAGGTGAATCGGGTATTATCCCTTCTAGAAATCGATATTTGGAATAAAGAATTTTTATGACTATCTCTGTAGCGCAGGCGCAATTATTCTTCCTAGCCTTTACCCGGATCATGGCTATCATTATTCATGTACCGGTATTTGGCGGGCAGAACATCCCAACCCAGGTACGGATCGGTTTGGGCTTTGCGTTGGCCGTGGTCCTAATCCCCTGGGTTCCGTTGTCGCCAGATGCAGCCGCAATTGGTTCATGGGCTTATGGCGTATCCATTGCCAAGGAAATTTTGATCGGCACCTTGATCGGATTTTCTGCCGACCTTGCTTTTGGCGCAATTCAAATGGCTGGTTCGGCAATGGGAATGGGAAGCGGTTTTGAATCCAGCCGCATTTTCAACCCGGCTTTGGGTGAAGCTGGTTCGGCGTTCGACCAGATCTTTGTGATCACAGCCACCATGATCTTCCTGACGATCGATGGACATCACCTGGTACTGATCGCCATGAAAAATACTTTTGATATCCTTCCATTAAATGGCAGCCTTCCGTTCAATGGATTGGAAGCCATCATGAAAACGACATCCATGTTTATTGCCACGGGCATCCATATGGCATTGCCGGTCATGGCGGCGCTGGTTTTGACGGATCTCACCCTCGGGCTGCTGGCCCGGGTTGCACCCCAGGTACAGGTTTATTTTCTTGGGCTGCCCGTCAAAGTGGTTATGGCGATGGTTGCACTTGCAATGAGCTTTGCAATTATTTTTCCAAACCTGACGGTTTTGTTTAAATCCATGGCTGAAAATATGATCTTGTTTGTGGAGCAATAAAGCAAAATGCCTGAAAAGACCGAAGCCCCAACCAGTCATCGCCTGCAGGAAGCCCGTGAAGAAGGGCAGGTGGTACGCAGCCAGGAATTAATTTCCGCGGTCGTTATTTTAATGAGCGCATTGCTCTTGCGGGGACCGGGAAAACAATTGGCAGTGGCTTTTCAGGGCCTGGTTACAAATCTCATCGTGGAACTTCCAGGTTCCGAGATATCGGTTGTGTGGCTGCGGGAAACGGTTTTTTCCATGGGTTCGCAGATCCTGGTCCCCTTCAGCCTGATCCTTTTTGGTCTTTTGCTGGCTGGCGCAGTTGTAACATTGGGACAAACCCAATTTTTATGGGCGGGCAAAAAGATCGGTTTTGACTTCAAGCGTGTGAACCCGCTCGAAGGCTTTAAGCGGATTTTTTCATCGCACGGCGTTTTTGAACTGCTTCGTTCATTGTTAAAACTGGGATGGGTATCCTGGGTTGCTTATGGTTTTTTGCGTTCCAAATTTCTTGAGATGATCTCATTAAACCAGTTCGATCTGAATACTTCGGTGGGCAAGTTCGCTGAAATGTGCATTTCACTTGCGCTGCGGGTGGGGGGCATGTATCTGGTGCTTGCAATTGCTGATTATGTCTACCAGCGCTGGGATCTGTACAAAAATTTGCGGATGAGTAAAGAGGAGATCAAGCAGGAGCACAAACGCTCGGAGGGAGATCCCCTGTTGAAGAGTCGCATGCGCAGTTTACAGCGCCAGATGGCTCGCGGGCGCATGATGGCCAATGTTTCCAAGGCAGCGGTTGTTGTCACCAACCCGACCCACCTTGCAATTGCCATAGAATATCATGAAGGGATGAAGGCTCCAAAGGTTCTGGCGAAGGGACCTTACCGCGTGGCTGAAAGGATCGTCAAAATTGCAAAAGAAAACCACATTCCCGTTGTTCAGAATATTCCTTTGGCGCGCGGCATTTATTACACGATCGAAATTGGACAGGAGATCTCTTCTGATCTTTATCTGGCAATGGCTGAAGTACTGGCTTATGTTTACAAATTGCGCGGGAAGACCTCGGTCAATTCAAGAACGTCAACTACTCAACCTACTTAATTGGAATTAACGCATGACTATCACAACCTCTCCGGTTAGAAACCCAATCGTTGTTGCCTTGCAAAGCTTGCTGCGCTCGAAGGATATCATCATGGCGCTCAGCCTGGTGGTGCTGGTCGGCATGTTGTTGATCCCCCTGCCGGCGTTCCTGGTTGATCTGGCGGTGGCGATGAGCATAGCCATTTCCATTGGCATTGTTCTGTTGACCATGTTCATCAAACAGCCGATGGAATTTTCCATTTTCCCGACCGTGCTGCTGTTGGTCACCCTGTTTCGGCTTGGCATTAATGTTTCGGTCAGCCGATTGATTCTGCTCAGCGGAGATGCGGGTCAGATCATTGAAACATTTGGCAATCTGATCGTCGGCGGTAATTATGTGGTTGGGGTGGTCATCTTCCTCATTTTGATGATCATTCAATTCGTGGTGATCAACAGTGGTGCCGGACGTGTGGCTGAAGTTGCTGCGCGCTTTACCCTGGATGCCATGCCCGGCAAACAAATGGCGATCGATGCGGATCTCAATGCCGGTTTGATCGATGAAACCCAGGCGCGCCAACGCCGCAAAGCGATCGAGTCAGAGGCGGATTTTTATGGGGCAATGGATGGCGCCAGCAAGTTCGTAAAGGGCGATGCCATGGCTGCCGTGATCATCATGCTGGTCAATATTATTGGCGGTTTTGTCATTGGTGTGCTGCAACGCGGGATGCCGCTGGTAACAGCTTTACAAACTTATGTTCTATTGACCATTGGCGCGGGGTTGGCGATTCAAGTTCCCTCCTTGCTGGTGTCAGCCGCTGCAGGTTTGATCGTCACTCGCTCCACGTCAGAAACTTCATTGGGGACTGAAGTTTCCACTCAAATATCAAATTTTAACGTCCTGGCGGTGGGTGCGGCCGTTGTTGCGTTGATGATGTTGGTACCTGGTCTGCCCACCTTACCCTTCGCCTTTGTCAGTGTGGGGCTTGGAGTTGGCGCTTTTTTTGTGAATAAGGAACAGGCATCCGCCGCTGCAATTGAAGTGGCCTCCAGCATGCCAATTTCCCGCCCGTCAGAACCGGAAACACCCGAGCAAATGCTGGAAATGGTTGTGGTTGACCCGATCGAATTGGAAATTGGTTACAGCTTGATCCCGATCATCGATGAGGATAGTCAGGATAACCTGCTTAGCCGCATCATCAGTATTCGCCGCCAGCTAATGAGTGAAATCGGTTTAATTCTTCCCGTTGTCCGCATTCGCGATAATTTACGCCTGCCTCCGCAATCCTACCGGGTGAAAATTCGCGGACAGGAAGTAGCTCTTAATGAAATTATGCTTGATCGGTTGTTGGCCATCCCCGGATCGGACATTGATGAACCGGTTCAAGGCATGCCTACTTCCGAGCCAGCTTTTGGTCTGCCGGCGATCTGGATCAGTACAACAGAACAAAATCAGGCTGAACTTAAGGGCTATACAGTGGTGACCCCGTTGTCGGTTTTATGTACCCACCTGACAGAGGTCATTCGCAACCATGCGTCTGATCTGCTGAGCCGCCAACTTGTGCAGGAAATGTTAAATCAACTGAGACAAAAATCCCCGGCTTCAGTGGATGGGGTTGTGCCTGAAATGCTCAACCTGGGAGAAATTCAGGCAGTGCTTCGCAACCTTCTGCGTGAACGGGTACCCATCCGTGATCTGATCGGAATTTTGGAAGTCCTGGCAAATAATGCCGGCATGACCCGCGATCCGCACATCCTGGCTGAAGCTGTGCGTCAAAGCATGGCAAATACGATCTCCAGCCAATATAAGGATGACGCAAATACTTTGCACGTCTTTACCCTGGCTCCGCAATTGGAATCGACCTTACGGTCTTCATTGGTCTCTTCAGAGGGCAGCCCTGGTTTTCAAATTGATGCAACTCTGGCTCAACGGATCCTGGTAAAAACCGGCGAACAGATGGAAGCCCTTGCCCAACTGGGTCATGTCCCTGTCTTGATCTGCCCGCGTGAACTACGGCTGGCGTTGAGGCGTCTGGTTGAACAATCACTGCCCAACCTGGTGTTAATGGCTTTTTCTGAAGTCGGTCAGGGACTCAAAGTAAAAGCACATGGCATTGTTAAATTGGATTAGAGGTACCCATGGTTACGAAAACATTTAAGGCCGAAACGACAATAGACGCATTGAAATTGGTTCAGCAGGAATTGGGGCCTGATGCCATTGTGGTATCCATGCGCGAAGTGCCGCTGGGTCCGTCGTGGAATCCATGGAAAAAAACAGGGGTTGAGATCGTCGCCGCGAGTCCTGACCTGCCATCCGAACTGCAGAAACCTCAACCCTTGCCAACACCGACGAAATCCGATCTGCGTGCTCCGGACAATAAAAATGATGCGGAAGTGATGCCTGAAATTGAATGGGTGCTCGGCGCGGAAAAGAAGCCGGTCCAACTGCCGCCCAAGCTGAAACTGAACCTGGACCCAATACCCGCCCCGCCTGTACCTTCAAAAAAGGCAGAGGCAGATGATAAATACCTGCCCCCCTCCTTGAAAAAGATCCGGGATCAGTTGGTCCATCAAGGTGTGGATGACACCCTGATCAATGGGCTGGTTAATGTTGCACTTGAGACACTCAGTCCGGGTACTCTTGCAGATGTTGAGAACTGCAGAAAGTCCATTTCCCAACTGCTTGGAGCGGAATTGCGTGTGCAGCAGGGGGCGGGAAAATATTTTTCAAGCAATGTCGTGTGCCTGATCGGTAACAGCGGCAGCGGTAAAACCAGCGCAATTGCAAAACTGGCCCTTTTCTTCAGTCAAAATTTGAAAAAGAAAATCACCTGGGTCTGCGCCGATACGGTCCGAATGGGTGCCATCGCGGAAGCGCGTGCCTATACTGATGCCCTTGGATTTAACCTTCAACTTGTTTACACCCCTGAAGACTTAAAAGTGATTTTACAAAATCCAGGAGATAATGATCTATTTTTGGTGGATACCCCCGGCTATAACCCATGTAATGAAAGCCAGATGATCGAATTAGGCAAGCTGCTTTCAGAAATGTCCAAACGTTCCACCTATCTTGTCGTCCCGGCAACCACCAAGGAGCAGGATATGTTTCAATTGTCCGCCTCCCTAGGGATTTTCAATCTTGATGGATTGATCATCACAAAATTGGATGAGACCCATACGTTTGGGAATGTGTATAACTTTGCCCGGAAGAATCAGATCCCCCTCGCTTACTTCTCAACAGGCAAGGAAGCCGCGCGTCATTTGGAAGTGGTGGATCCCGCCCGTCTGGTATCTGCGCTGTTTGGGAAAGAATGGAATAAATAAAGAGAATGAACCATGGCAGATAATGAAAATTCTGTGAAGCCTCCCGCTCCTGTTAAGGCGGTTAAGGAAAAAAAGAAACCAGAAGGTGGTTCGCTTCCTGTGCTGGTTGAATTTATATTCACATTTTCCGCCATTCTTCTGGTTGTTTTGTTTTTGATCATTGTTACCACTTCCCTGCTGATGGGCGCAAAATTGCTTGACATTATTCTCCGTACAGGGGTCACATTGCTGGTCATTGGCGCCTTGCTTGTGTTGATATCCCGTCAGATAGTATCCGGTATGTTAATTGCGGATGTTGATGTTGAACAAAATGAACTAGCCCAGCAAAAATCTGAAGGACTTGAGACCCGTACTGCACCAGAGGTAGTGTAAATCATGGTAATGCAAATGGAAATAACGGATACCTTGAGTGAGTTCCTTGCAAACCGCTCTCCGGAACTCAGGGAAAAACTGGTTCTGCAATCTGTGCCTTTGGTACACTACCTGTTGGGACGGATGGGAATTACCCAGGAACGGGGTACCGAGTATGAGGACCTCGCTCACCAGGGCTTGTTGGGCTTGATCGATGCTGTTGATCATTTTGACCCCAAGTTCAATGCGCGTTTCAGTACTTATGCAAGCCTGCGGATCCGCGGAAAAGTTTTGGATTACTTACGTGTCGCTGATTGGATGCCGCGTACAGCACGTAAACGGAGCCGCATGATCCAGAAAACCATAACCACCTTATGGTCTGAGAATTCCCGCCAACCCACTGAAGATGAAATTGCCTCTCATCTTGGTGTCAAGTTGGAAGATGTTCAACAGGGACTGGCAGATACAAGCAGGGTGCTGGTTTCATTGGATATGATGATGGATGCAGATCAGGATGGGGATGGTTCCCTGTATGACAGGTTTACCGACGAAAAGCAGACTAATCCGTCAGATCTGTTCGAAAAGGAAAGTGTATTGCAGGAAATGGCTGGCGCCATCCAAAGTCTGCCTAAACGGGAACAATTGGTTTTATCCCTGTATTATAACGAAGGACTGACGTTTAAAGAAATTGGCAAGGTAATGGATATAACAGAATCACGGGTATGCCAGCTGCATGCTCGTGTGATCCTCTCTTTGAAGGCGATGATGACAAATGAGTAATCTACCCAGAGTATCTCTCGAAGATTCGTTGTATGTTCTTCAGCTGGCGCGTGAGACCGCCCTGGCGCAAAACCGTCAGGCCCAGGCGAAGCGAATGATGCCAGTGGTGGAGGAGATGCGCAGCCTGGTCTCCACTCCTCCGCAGTCGGCAGCCATCCCGCCATCGACCGGGGTGATGGGACAATCGGATTTCAAAACCTTGTTGAATGTCACCCAGTCACGGGTCAATCAACCGCCGGTTGTTGATTCGACCGCTTCAGTCATGGATCGCAATCGATTGATCGGTGCGATGTCCGAAGCCAATATGACGGATGTGGACATTGCCCGCCAGTTCAGCATAACTCGTGAAGAAGTCCAGTTGGTGTTGAATGTTCAGCAAAATAATAAAAGTTTTTCTGGAGATAGATCAAGATGATAAAAGGTCTTTATTCCGCTGTCTCTGCAATGGTGATGAATGCCGCCCGCCAGCAGGCCCTTAGCCACAACATCGCGAATCTGCAAACCCCGGGTTTCAAGCAAATCCTCACCACAGCCGAAGGTTTTATGCAAAACCAGGCTGTCTACACATCAGGAAATACCCTGACAGGTTCATTGGATTACCTGGGTAATTTGGGGCTGGGTTCCCAGATCAGCCCTGAGTATATTGATTATGGGCAGGGTGCAATGCAGGAGACTGGCAACCCGCTGGATTTTGCACTGCAGGGGAATGGCTTTTTCACCGTCAAAACACCTGATGGGAATCGCTACACGCGCGACGGTCGTTTTCTGCGTGATGCTGAAAATACCCTGGTAACCGTGGAAGGCTATCAGGTGTTGGATGATGCAGGTCAGCCGATCGAATTGCCAGATGGTGAAGTCTCGGTCACGTCTGACGGAGCCATCAGCGTGAATGGGACAGCCGCCGCCCAGCTGGGGATCGGGGTTTTTGAAGAACCTGAAACCGAATTGCAGCATACCGAAGGCAATTTATTCACCGGTCCAACCGCATCGACCAGTGAGGAAGTTCCGCAAGTGGCACAAGGCTATCTCGAAGCATCCAACGCCAATCCGTCGCAGTTGATGACCCAACTGGTCGAAGTTGCCCGCTCATATGAAGCCGCCCAAAAGATGGTTCAAAACCATGACGAGTTGCTCGGCAAAACCATCGCTTCGCTTGGTCGTATCGGTTAGGATAAGGAGTCAGCATGTCATCTTCCCTTTTTCACACGCTCAACATTTCCCGTCAGGATATTCTCAGCCGCATGACGGACCTGGATGTAACCAGCAACAACCTGGCGAATGCCAATACTGCCGGATTTAAAGCCAGCCGCTCCAACTTTCAGGAAGTGCTAAATCAGCAGCTTACCGAAGGGTCACTTCTCAAGAGCACCCAATTGCTGACGGCGCAGGGAGGTCTGCGTGATTCCACCAGCGCCCTGGATTGGGCGATCCAAGGCGAAGGTTTTTTTAGCGTAACCCTCCCGGATGGAACCATTGGATATACCCGTGATGGACAGTTTTCCCTCGATGCAGATCAAAAACTGGTGACTGCCGGCGGCTATCCCCTGGTTTGGGATGGGGAGATCACCGAAGGAATGACCAATATTAGCATCAGCTCCGATGGAAATGTCACCGCTTTTGATGAAACCGGCGCGAGCGTTGAAGTTGGCACGGTTCAACTGACCCGTTTTCCCAATCCCAGCGGCGTAACCAGCTTTGGCGAGAATATCTGGCTGGAATCAGATATTTCCGGCGCTGCCCAGACAGACGCCGCCGGAGCGGAAAATTTTGGGACGATCGGCGGGTACAAGGTCGAAGGATCAAACGTGGATCTTGGCAGGGAAATGACCCATATCATGATCCTGCAGCGCTCGTTCAGCATGTCCATCAAGGCTTTTCAGCAAACCGATGTGATGATTTCTCAGGCAATTAACCTGCGCAAGGCATAATGTTTTCAAGAATACTGCCGATAATGGTAATATGAACAGCTATATCCAGCAGGAGAAACCATCTTATGAAAATTGAAAATAACAATATGCTGCCAATTTCTGCCAAAAAAGCAGAAGCCGCGACCCCGGTCGAAAAGAAAAATGAACACAATGAAGTTCATTCTGTTCGTTCGGGACAGGATCGCGTGGAGATGTCAGAGGATGCGCGCTTGTTAGCCAAAGCCCGGGTTGCGCTCGGAAACGTGGAAGAAACTGATTCTGATCACCTCCTGACGCTCAAAAATCAAATCGCGAGCGGAGATTACACGATCCAGGTGAGCGACCTTGCCAGGAAATTACTGGCGACATTTTATCCAAAATAATTTGAACCCCAAGGACTTCTGCGATGGAAGATGAAAAATTAACAATCAATCGATTGGAACTTGAACAAGTGCTGGTCCAGCAGTTCAGAATATTGCAGGAATTGATTGTGCTGTCAAAAAAGGAGCGCTCATCGTTGTTGAGCGAACCTGATTTGATCCTTCAAATCGTGGAAGATAAGGAAGTTCTCCTCGATAAAATGAGTCTAATGGAAGATAAATGCCGTCAGATCATTCAGGAAATTTCCCTTCATTTGGATATCCATGCCGAGAATACGTCCATACAGGCGTTATTGCCATTCTTAAAACCAGAGGATGCCAACCGGATCCACAACCTTTCGGAGGGGATATACACCCTCGCCAATCAGGCTCGTGAATTAAATCATGCCAACCAGGCACTTGCAATCACCAAATTGGATTGGGTCAAAGCAACCCAATTATTTTTAATCAGTATTTTTCAACCAGAGGCCGGGTATCGGTCAACAAAAGGTGGAACGCACCAGGAACCAGCAACTGGTTTGGGTGTTGAGTTCCACGTTTAAGGAAGTTTCTCATGCCATCCCTTTCTTCAATCTCAACGGCGCTGCAAGCAGTTCTGACCCACTCGCAGGTACTGGAAATTACCGGGCATAATGTTGCCAATGCCAGTACACCGGGCTATCGTCGTCAGACTGCGATCCTGACTGCCGCGATCCCCACATCGATAAACGGTTCCGATTATGCGAACGGTGCGGGTCAAAAGGGAGGGAGTGTTTCCATTGACCGGATCCATCGTTTTAACCTTGCATTTTTTGACGGGCGTTATCGTTCGATTTCAGCAGAAACAAGCAACTGGGAAGCTCAGAGCGAGATCCTTACCCAGTTGGAGGCGACTCTGGCAGAAACCTCGGAAGATGGTTTACTGCCCAAATTGGACCAGTTTTGGGCGGGCTGGCAGGCGCTTTCCAGCGACCCGACTAATACAAGTCTGCGGGAAGTTCTATTGGATGATGCCGCTTCATTGGCTACAGCCTTTAATCGTCGTGTGGAACAGATCAACCTGATACGCAGCGACCAGAATCTGGTGGTTGGCAGTCATGTGGATCAGATCAATTCCCTGGCCGATGAGGTTGCGAAACTGAATGCGGAGATCTCACATGTTTTATCAGTTGGCGAACAGCCGAATGACCTAATGGACAAACGTGATCTGGCTCTTGACGAGTTGGCCAACCTGACGGGCGCGGTTTCCTCTGAACAGAAGAACGGTGAGATGGTGGTTTCCATCGGCGGGCACGTTCTGGTTGTCGGTCATGATGCATTTAAACTTCATACCGAAAATAATGCCGGCATGTCGGATGTTTATTGGGGGGATGGCCAGCAGCTTATCCCGACCAGCGGAAAATTGAAAGGGACATTGGAAGTGCGGGATGTTGTTTTGCCGGGCCAACTGTCCGGACTTGATACCCTGGCTTCCAATTTAATAACAAACGTAAATAATATTCACAGTACCGGCTTTGGCTTGAATAATTCCACCGGCAACGCTTTCTTCACAGGCACTGATGCGAGCCATATCGCGGTAAATTCCCTGCTGGATGGCGCCAGCATAGCCACTTCCAGCAGTGCTGACCAGGCTGGAAATAGTGAAATTGCATTGAGCATTGCCGGGTTGAAAACAACCAAAACAATGGGCGTTACCACCATGAACGAATTTTACAATGCCCAGATCACCACGCTGGCTGTCACCACGCAGCGCGCAGCGGATAATACCTACCAGCATGGTTTGGTTGCGAAGGCACTGAGTGACCAGCGTGAATCGGTGGCCGGTGTTTCGCTGGATGAAGAAGCTGCGAACATGGCAAAAGCGCAGAAGGCTTACCAGGCTGCGGCTCGTATGTTGACCGCGTTTGACGATCTTCTCGATCTGATCATTAACCGTATGGGCAGAGCAGGTATTTAGGAATAAGGAGCCGGCTATGAGAATTACCAATATGATGATGGTTAATAACGCCATCCAAAATATGAACGATAACCAGGAAAAGCTGAGTAAATTGCAAACCAAAGTTGCCACGCAGAAGCAATTTCAGACCGCCTCTGAAAATCCTGTTAATGCCTCTGCCAGTCTGAGTCTGCGGTCCAATATGCGGACGCTTGAATCATATTCCGATACAGCTGCCGCCACGAGTAATTGGATGAATACCAGTGACTTCGCCCTGAACCAGTTGGAGGAAATTGGTGTTCAAGCCTCAAAACTGATCCTGCGCGGACTTAACGATTCTCTTTCAGCCAGCGAGCGGTTTGTTTCCCTGGCGACTGAGATGAATTCCCTGATCGAAAAAGCTGTTGAAGTCGGCAATACCTCCGTCAATGGACAGTTCATTTTTTCGGGATACAAGGTGGATCAAAAAGCGTTTGAGCTGGTTGATTCACCGACCACCATTTTGGATTATCAAGGCAATACGGTTACGCCAAAAGTTGTCAATTATCTTGGGGACCAGGGCAGCATGCAGCGTAATTTGGGGCCGGACCAATCGGTAACCATGAACGTGCGCGGAGACCAGGCAATTCAGGGTTTTATTGAGAACTTGATATCGGCCAGTAATGCATTGATCCAAAACAATATTCACGGCACCAGCGTACCGCCTGCCGCCCCCACTTTGCAGGAGACATTGACTGGGGTAAAATCATCAGCAGATGTAGTTAATCAGTATCGCACATCGAATGGTGCGCGAATGCGTCAGGTCGAGTCAGCGTCAAATTTCCTGGAGACGGTCAAGATCGAAACGGCAAATTTGCTTTCTCAAAAAGAAGACACCAACATGGCAGAAGGAATTGCTTTGCTTTCAAACCAGCAAACCACCTACCAGGCCGTATTAGAGGTCAGCCAGCGGGCCATTTCAGCGCTCAGTCTTTTTGATTACATGCGATAGTCCTTGTCCCAGCGAACACGCCGTCACCCCTCGTTGAATCCCCTGAAAACCCTGGTACGCGGAGTGTGTTGAAATGTTGGTAATATCCCGCAAAGTGGATGAGAGCCTGGTTCTTGGAGATGATATTGTTGTAACCATACTTGCCATAGAAGGCGATCGGGTTAAGGTGGGAATCAATGCTCCGCGTGATACGATCATTCTGCGGCAGGAAATTTATCAGGCAGTGCAGGATCAGGTAAAGATCCAGGAACTGTTGTCCAAGGAAACCGAACCGGATACATTTGAACAACTACGGAAGCTGCTGGTATCAGAAAGCGAAATAGAAGAAAAAGAAATAAAAGAAAATGAAAAAAATGAAGAACAGGGAAAAGGTGAATAACCTCCCTGTTCTTTTGTTTTAAATGAGATCAGACTCAAACACTCTTTTTCGACCTGAAATGGGGGGCTTGAGGCTGGCGCATTAAGCAGTGACTGGTGGATGGGAAAGTTACCACGTAAAGAACCCGGGTATTTACTGATGTGCCAACCTGTATCGAAACCTGATCCGAAATACTCTGGCTTGCAGGTTTGGACGATTAAATAAATTTATCCAATTTTTGGTTTCTCTTTACGGATGATTTACTGCGCAGGATGGGGTTGTGTGCTATCTTTTAGCATCAAAAGACCCAGAGGATATGGGAACAGTCTATGCCAATCAATTTTGATATTAGTGAAGAAGAAATGCCGATCTTTCTGGCTGAGGCGGATGAGCATTTACAAGTATTGGATGATACTTTAATCCTCCTTGAAAAAGAATCCTCCAACCCCGATCTGGTGCAGACGGTATTCCGATCTGCGCATACCATCAAGGGCATGTCCGGCATGATCGGGCATCAACGGATGACGAATCTTACTCATGCGCTTGAAACAGTACTGGACGGGGTTAGAAAAAACAGCATCCAGATCACGAAACAACTGATCAATATTTGCCTGGACGCTGTCGATCATTTGCGGTTGCTGCGTGATGAGGTATCCACTTCACAGGCATGTGATCTGGATATTGATCAGATCGTGTCTGAACTGAAAAATTTTAGTGAAGAAGGTAAAGCGGAAAACCTGCCGGGGGGTGCAAGCGGCGCAGAAGTGAAAAATAATAACGGTGGTTCTCCAGGCACCAAGAGTCCGCTGAAAAAAAAGATCAAAAACCTGATCGAAGCAATTAACACGGAAGCCAGCATACCGGTTTTGCCGGATAAGGCTTCCCAGACTGAAGCAATTATTGAAGAGACTAATCCCGAAGGCGCCACACCGGCTTTACAGAACGGGGCTTTTGAAATTCGGGCGAAAATTGACCCGAACAGTGTGGCTTCTGCTGCACGTGCTTTTCAACTGTTGATGGCCTTGCAGGATCTGGGAGAAATTCAGTCGATGACCCCCAGCGCGGCGCAGATCGAGAGTGCCTCCTCGGTCAAGGATTTTACCGCTGTTGTGGCTTCGACTCAATCTTTTGAAAAGGTCAGCGCTTCTCTGACCATGATCTCCGAGATCGATGAAATTTCCATTAATGGCATGATCATTATGTCCAATGGGTCAGTCGTTATGGACCGATCTCAAAGCAATGGAACCGATCAAACCCAACAGCCGGATAAAATTGAAGATGGACAAAAGACATCATCCCCGTCATCCGGCATGATGCTCAGCGAAAGACGCAGCTCTTCCCCGTTGGGCAGACGTAATACCGATATGACGATCCGCGCGAACGTTGAGCGCCTGGATAACCTTATGAATTTGGTTGGGGAATTGATCACAGACCGGAATCAATTGAAACAAATTCTCAGCCGGTTTACCCGCCTGAATAATAATTTTGACAGGATCTCTGAAACGATCACACATCTGGCGCGCATCACAGATCAGATCCAGGAAGAAGTGATGCACATCCGCATGCTGCCGATCTCGAGCGCCTTCGGGAAGTTCCCGCGCATGGTACGTGACATGTCGCAGAAGATCGGCAAGCCGATCGATGTGGTTATCCGTGGTGAAGAAACTGAAATGGACCGTTCGATGATCGAGGAGATCAACGATCCGCTGATCCACCTGGTCCGTAATTCGGTGGATCATGGCATCGAATCACCGGAAGACAGGCTTGCCGCCGGCAAACCGGAGCGGGGTACCATAACCCTGACTGCCCGCCACGAACAGGGGCGGATCATTCTGACTGTTGAGGATGATGGACGCGGCATTGACGGGGAAAAACTTCGGAAAAGCGCTGTACAAAAGGGGCTGATCTCGGCTGAAGAAGCTGCCGGTCTGTCAGAGGAACAGTCGATCAACCTCATGTTTTTGGCGGGGTTGTCCACATCCCAAAAAATCACCGATATTTCCGGACGGGGTGTCGGTCTGGATATTGTCAACACCAATATTCAACACGTCAATGGCTCGATCCAGGTGGAGACGAAACTTGGTCTCGGCACGCAGTTCCAGATCATTTTGCCGCTCACCCTTGCCATTGTACCTGCCTTGCTGGTCAGGGTGCGTCACGCCATCTTTGCGATCCCATTGGTGATGGTCACCGAAACCCTGCGGATCGAGCCTTCGGAAATCAAGTATGTCTACCGGAAGCCGGTCACCCGTCTGCGAAAAAAGGTGCTCTCACTGGTTTACCTGTCAGAGATTTTTAATATTCCACAGGTTGATGAACAGGAAAAACATCTTTTTGCGGTGATAGTTCAATCAGGCAAGCAGCGGGTTGGATTGATCGTAGACTCTTTGGTGGGGGAAGAGGATGTTGTTGTAAAACCCCTCGGCGCTTTTATAGGTGACATTCCCGGGATCTCCAGTGCGGCGATCCTTAGCGAGGGACAGGTTGCCTTGATCGTTGATGTTTTTGGTTTATTCAAGCTGGCCGGTTTTTAAGAAAAGGTGGTGATCCATGAGTGAAAATGATCAACTGGACGAAAAACTGTTGGAGATGTTGAAAAACATTACCAGCGAAGGCATTAAAAGTGCCGCCAGTGGTTTTTCGGGAATGCTTGGGCGCCAGATCACTGTTAGTAATTCAACGCTTAGAGTGGTGCCCCTATTGTCGATTCCTGAAATTGTTGGCAGTCCGGAAGATGATGCCGTTGGCATCTATTTGCGTTTTGAAGGCGATATGATGGGGCAGATCATGATGATCATGCCATACATAAAGGCAATGGAATTGGCTGACCTATTAATGGAATTGCCCCTGGGTACCACCCAGCGTTTGGGTTCGATGGAAAGGTCTGCGCTTGGTGAGTTGGGAAATCTCTCCGGCACATTCTTCCTGAATTCTCTGGCAAAATCAGCCGGGGGGAATTATTTACCCAGTCCGCCAGCGGTGATGGTGGATATGGTGGGAGCGATCCTCGATGTCGTGGTTGCAACAGCTGGCGGCATTAGTGAAAATGTTTTTTTAATGCAAGCCTGTTTTATGGACGGTACACGCGGTGTCGAGGCGAATTTCTGGGTTATCCCGGATATGATTGCACTTCAAACTCTGATAAAGAAGAATTCGTAGTATATGAAGAAAGATCCGATCAGTTTGGGGTTGGGAGAGCGTGCCGTCAGCCGAAATCCGGATGATATCCTGGTGGCTTATGGTCTGGGTTCGTGCCTGGGCATCTCGATGGTGGATCCGGTTTCCCGGGTGTGCGGCTTGGTGCATGCGGTACTTCCAGCAGCGGCGCTTGTGTTACCTTCGAGTGACCCCACTTCCTACAAGTATGTTGATACAGGAATTGAGTATTTGCTGGCGGATGTGGTGAAAGAGGGTGCGAACAAGAGCAGACTGGTAGTCCGCCTGGTTGGCGGGGCGAATATGCTGATGTCGCCTGGAATGACCAATTCCTTTGATATTGGAACGCGGAATATCGACACAGCCCGCAGGGTCTTCCAGCGTTTGGGGCTGAAGATCTCGGCTGAAGAAGTGGGGGGGCATACCGGCCGCACGGTTCATGTCTATGTTGCCAACACTCGTGTGACCGTCAGGGTCATCGGCGAGAAAGAACGAGATATCTAAAAATAGAAGAGGAGTGATGAGTATGGCAAAAATACTGGTGGTGGATGATGCAGAATTTCTGCGTGTGCGTTTGACAAAAATGCTTGATGTTGACGGTTACGAAGTCTTCCAGGCTGAAAATGGACTCAAGGCTGTAGCTTTGTATAAAGAGATACACCCGGATGTTGTTTTGATGGATGTGACCATGCCCGAGATGGATGGTCTGACAGCCCTCAAGGAAATTGTCAGCTTTGATGCCAAAGCGCGGGTGATCATGTTGACGGCGCTGGGCCAGGAATCAGTGGTGTTGGAAGCCGTCAAATCAGGTGCGCGTGATTTCATCGTCAAGCCGTTTGAGCACGAACGGGTATCGAAAGCCATTACAAAACTTTTGGCATAAACTGGAATCATGGCAGACAAAGTATTGCCCCAGGCAAATATTAAATCGCCGAACCCGGTGCGGGTGATGGTGGTGGATGATTCTGCGTTTATGCGGTTTGCCATTACCCAACAACTCAATGAAGACCCTGAGTTGCAGGTCGTCGGCACTGCCTGCAATGGAAATGAGGCTCTCCAGTTAATTCCTCAATTGCAGCCTGATGTCATTACGCTGGATGTGGAAATGCCCCACCTGGACGGGCTTTCGACCTTGCGTGAGATCATGAGAAAATATCCGCGTCCGGTCATTATGTTTAGCAGCCTGACCAAGGAGGGAGCGGGGGAGACGATCCAGGCTCTGATCCTTGGCGCAGTTGATTTCATCGCCAAGCCCGACAACCGTCTCGATATTCGCGCTGAAATGAACGATATTGCCGCCAAGATCAAGGCGGCAGCAAAAGCGAAGGTTAAGACCGCAGTAGCCCGCCGGCGGTACCCCGCTGCTTCGCCGGAGCAGGAAAAATCCGAGAAAAAGGTCCGTCCTTATCGGAAAACAACCCCTGTCATTTTGATCGGCTCATCCACTGGCGGACCAGGCGCGTTAAACGAAATTATCCCAGCCCTGCCTGCCGGTTTAACTTCACCGGTTCTGATCGTGCAGCATATGCCAAGCGGCTTTACGCGCTCGCTGGCAGAACGTCTTAACCATATATCACCGCTCAAGGTCAAGGAAGCCGAACCGGGTGATGAACTTATGGTGGGTCAGGTGCTGCTGGCACCCGGTGGATTTCACATGGTTTTTGATGAAAATGAACGGGTTGTACTGAACCAGAAGCCAACCGTTCATGGGGTGCGGCCTTCCGTGGATGTGACCCTTAACTCTCTGCACCAGCGTCTTGGGAAAAACATGATCGCAGTGATCCTGACCGGCATGGGCAGTGATGGGACCCTGGGTGCATCAATTTTGCACACCGCCGGAGGACATGTAATTGCCGAGCACGAAAGTACGTGTGTAGTGTGGGGCATGCCCCGCAGCGTGGTTGAGGCCGGGGCAGCCAGTGAGGTTTTACCGCGCCCGGAAATTGCCAAGGCCATTGAAGCGGCAGTTCGACAAATGACGAATAACTGATTTTTTTTCAACCAGGATTGGATTCTATGGAAGCAAATGTGTATGCCCAGATCAAAACTTCGATCAAACGCTCATTGAA
>JFJP01005396.1_pt1 | contig 29072 bp, 41 predicted proteins | sample 431651 | NCBI WGS metagenome assembly JFJP01 (sample SAMN02602958, study PRJNA72255) | Microbial mat metagenome, whole genome shotgun sequencing project. | biome: fresh water; feature: sink hole; material: water; isolation source: purple microbial (photo- and chemosynthetic) mats found in... | reverse complement strand
TGTTGACCTTTGACATGGTGGACAAAGAAACGGCAGATGCCCGTTACATGACCTACAAGCAAATCCAGGCGATGGCCCGCGAGATGGCCAAGTCCGGTACCCCAGAAAAGGACCTGCCACATGTCATGAAGGGTGCCAAGGGCTTGCCCATTTACAAGATGGGTTTCATTGAGAAAAAAATGCCAGTGCTGGACAGTGCGGGCAAGCCTAAGCTGGATGCTGATGGCAAGGCGGTAACACGCATCGTCAAAGGACGGAGTTACCTCCAAAGCTACATCGTCTTTCATGCGAGCAATATTGCCAATCTGGCCCCCTTGCCGGAGACAGAGGAAAAGCCGCAATGGGAGCGGTCGGCTGCGATTGAGGAGCTGATCGACCAATTGGGGGTGCCGGTCAAATGCGAAGCACAGGATCATGCGTATTACAGTCCATCGGCAGATGCCATCATGATGCCCGAGCGTAGCCAGTTCGTGGACACCCTTGATGAAAACGGAGCCGTTTTAGAGAGTGCGCGAGACAAGTACTACGCGGTCTTGTTACATGAAGCAAGCCATAGCACAGGACACCCCGCCAGACTCGGCCGGGACCTCACAGGCCGTCCCGGTGACGGCAGTAATGCCTACCAGAAAGAGGAGCTGATCGCGGAAACCTCAAGCTTCTTCCTTGTTCAACATCTGCTCGACGTTGGAGCGAACTCGGAGACCATCAAGCGAACCGCAGCCTATCTGGACTCCTGGAAGTCCTTGATTCTGGATGACCCCAAAGCCCTTTTCTCCGCATTTTCTGCTGCCGAGAAAGCCGCTGACTGGGTCATGCAAAAGCACCCCATGCAATTGGAAGCAGCAGCCAAGCTTGCAAGCGAGACCCCCGGTATGTCCCACACCATGGACGGTGTCAGCCCGACGGTCATCGCACCCATCCAGACGGTGCAAACGGTGCAGTTGGTTCGAGGCGATCCGATGGACCCCTGGGCGGCCCCCGGCATTGGGCAGGGCATTGACCCGCACACCCATGCACATTCCGGTTTTGGAATGTCACAGTAAGTACAGGGCCGCACGATGGGACACTTCATTCATTCTCAATCGCCCAAGCAGTTGCATGCTGCACTTGCCTCCGCATTGGCACATCCCGATGCGGTTCGGTCCGAGCTGATTCATGACTTCCATGCCGCCATGCTGGACACCGATGGCTTGTTGTCCCCCGAGGGCAAGGAGGTCACGCAACGCGATGCACTGGCCTTGTCAGCCAGCCATCGCATGTTGCTGCTGCGTGCCAAAGTGGACGTGGGCACACTGGCCTTTGGTGACTATGGTCGCAATGTCACATCCCTCGTCAAACTCGGTCTGGCCGAGGAAGGCCATGACTTCCAGGGTGCGCCTGTGGCGTTCCTGACCCGTTCAGGTCAACTGCATGCGCTGGCACTGCAAACCTATGCCACTGAGCTCCAACAGGGCATGCCCTATTCGCGGCATGTCCCGTTCAAGGCACCGAGTGCGCGAGCCCATGAACAAAGAGAACTGTGGGGTGACCCAGCCCATGCGTATCAGGGCGATGTGGTGACCCCCGATGGCGTCCAACGTGCATGGTCCAACCGCCATGTGGCTTTGTTGTTGGAGCCCGGCAATGCACGCCACAACAAATACTTGCCACTGAACCAGTCCCCTGACAATGCGAAGAATATCCAAGTGGTTGATATTCAACGGGTATGGCCCAAGGACTTGGAGGGCAGGGTGCGTAAGCCCATCGTGCCGGTGGCCATCTCCGGTACCATGACAGCAGAGGCCCGCTCATTGGTGGACGACCGTACCGTCTGGTTCTCCAATGGCCAGACCGCGAACGTCAAGCTGGTCGATGCAATAACCAGGCTCCACCCCAACGCCCGTTGGAGTTATGACCCGCACCAGGCAAGGCAAGGTGCCATTGCGATTTCCACGGAGGAAGGCAAGAATGTCGGCATCTTGATGGGTACGACCACGGGACGGTTCAACTCCACCATGCCACACGGCGTGGCGGTCGCCTTGGATGCCTATTGGAGCGGGCTGGGGGTTTCTCCTCGATTGGCGGCCACCGAGCGTGCCATTGAAGAAAGTTTGCGGGCCTTGCGGGGTCACCAAGTCAGCTATCTGACCCAAGATGATGGCCACAGCCTGATTTTGCGTGGGCAGTGGGTGGAGCCAGCCAATGGCAGCATCTATCTCGATCTGCATTGGGACAGTGTGGACAACAAACACCTGGCAGAAGCTGCCCGACACCAGCATGTGCTGGTGGTGGGCCATTCCAGCCTCGCCAGTGGCCATCCTGCGGATGTCATCGACAAACTCGATGCCCATGGTTTGGCCCAGCGTTGGCGTGACGAAGCGTTTCTGGCGGACATCGTACCGAACGCCACAGCGACGGGAGATGCCTTGCGCGTAGTAGATGCATTCGGCTTCACCACCACATTGGATACCCTGGCCAGCCTTGAAAAATACCGGCGTGAACACGGCTTGCCTGAATGGTTTGCCAACAGCGAATTGCACGAGCTGGCCTACCGGCACACCAGTCGTGGTTCGCACGCATTCTCTACGGCGAGCGAAATCCATCAACCACCCGTTCAAATCGGGCAGCGTGTGCGGTGGACCTGCAGCCCGCCCGAAGTGGAGGGTGTCAACCATATCGTCGAGGGACAAGTCACCCATTGTGAGAAAGGGCAGAACGGGGCATGGCGCTTGACCATCCGGCATGGCAAGAGCCCCACCGATGGACTACCGCTCAATACCCGCGTATGGAGCAACCTCGGAACCATTGATGATGCCGGTTGGACCTTGACTCAAACTGAACACGGTCGCACCCACCTAGTAGAGCCCACAGGGCAGCAATGGGATGTTCGATCAGCGGTTGAGTTGGGCGAGTTGACCGAATCCATTGTGCGACGCGACCCGGCCATGTTCGCCTACATGCAAGGTTTGGAGCGGCAATGGTGGCAGACCCGGTCTATGGCGGAGTACACGGAGTCACTGAACCAGGTCCTGCAAAGTCAATATGGCATCGGGGTGGAGGACTGTCAGGAAGACACCATTCGATTGGAGCAGGAACGTAATCTGGGCAATGCACCGTCCCTGCTGGCCACCGTCATTGCAGACAAGCTGAATCTGGCACCACTGGCTGCGTTGATGGGGCCGATAGTGACAGTGGCGACCATCCCGATGGTTTCACCGGGTGCAGTGGAGCCGGAGCTTGGGGCGATGTACGGCAGAGGGAATGGGTGGATAGCGGAGGATGCGCCGGGCATTTCAATTGATTGACGCTGTCAGTGATTTTGGATTTCGCCAAGGTACTTGTGGCATTTTGAAACTACACTCATCTCGATGACAACTAAGAATGTAAAGCCCACCAAGGTGATGGTCGACAAGCACAGGGATGTCCATTCCCGGACTGGTCGAACTCCTGTGTTGAAGGCAAGCGAACAAGCGCTTGAAGCCTTGCGAAAGCAGGTCAAGGCGAATTTGGCCAAGGCCCCGATTCAAGGGGCTTTGGACACTGTGGAACCCATCGACCCTTCACACTGGAAGATACAGGCGACCACGCGGATGCCGGGTGATACCCACAGGACAACCACGTTCAAGCTGGACAAGCGACTGGTCGAGGTGTTGGACAGGGTGTCGCGCAAGCAGAACATTGCGGCATTGGTCTCCTATTTGATTACACGGGGGCTGACCGAAGTGCTTCGGGAGATGGAAGCATCGAACAAGCTGACTGCGTTTCATACAGCGTATGAAACCAGCGACCGCAATGCCTTTTGTGGCGTCAACGACAAGACTTTGTTGGCCATGGTGCGGTGGGTGGAGGAGGATATGGCCGACGAGACTGGTGTGGGTGCTGTGCAATGAGCTTGCCCGCGCTGCCGAGCCAGCACCCTGAATCTGTCACCACTGAATATTTAGCCATACAAACGTATGGCTTTTTATATGGCTTAATGTTAAAGTGACACTATGACAGCGGTCAAATTTGAGTGGGACGACACAAAGGACGCAGAGAATCAAGCCAGCCAAGGACGTGACACACAGTGAGACCGAAGAACGGTTTTACTGTATCGGCAAGGCCGGAGACGGCATCTTGACGGTGCGTTTCACTTACCGCCGAAAAGTCATTCGGATCATTGGTGCAGGGTATTGGCGCAAAGGAAAGGCTGTTTATGAAAAAGAAAATCGTTTACACGGATGAACCCATGGGCGACGTTCAAGTGATCACGGATTTTCTGCCGTCGCCTGCTGAACTGGCGTTTAAGGAAGACGGCGTGAAAGTCACACTGGCTCTGAGCAAGAGCAGCGTTGAGTTTTTCATTTTCAAGTCCGAGGCGTCCAAGCACCAAACCCAGTATCAACGCATGATTCGTCGATTGTTGGACTCGTACGTTGAAGCACAGGGCACGGTCGCGAGTCACGCCAAAAGCACAGGACGCAAACGCGCAGCAATTTAACTGTAACGGACGGCCCATTTTTTGCGATAACCACAGACATGGTGCCAACTATGCAATCCACTCAGTCAAAAATCAAATCGTTATCACCGGGCCAATCTGACACTGGTTTGAAGACGCTTTCGGACAAAGATGGTGACAGAGTGCGGGAAGTGCCGGTGATTTCGAAAGAGCGGATAGCGCTTTTCTCTGGCATTGAAACCTCGGCACAATTCACAGACGAACCCCTTTACGTTGCATTTGCAGGGATCAGCCGCTAGTTTTTTGGTGCCCTCCAAAAGAGCCTGCTACTTAAACGCCTCAGAGGCGGATTTCATGGCCCGAATTTCATTGATGAACTTCTTGCAGTCTGCCAGACCCAAGACTTTCGTGAGTGCGGAAATGCCACGATGCCGTAAGGTGCCGGAAGACTGCGCAAGCAGTGCGACCAAATCCTCTACCTGAACGTCGTAGTAACGGCTGTTTAGCACCTCGATGTTCTTGTGACCTGATAGTCGGCTCAGTTCCATGGCGTTGTTGACTCTGCGCGACAAATTCTTTGTCGAAATCTTTCGCATCGTGTGGAAGGTCAGCCCCTTGATTGGCGGCTCTGCATGCTTGCACGCATTACTAAAAGAGGTAGTCACTGAATTAGTGGTGGCCTGAAACACCAACCCGGACTTGGTGGGGCTTGCGTCGTAAAGCGGTTGCAGTATCGCCTGCATGTCGGAGGTCAGAGGCACCCGGCGCCCCAAGTAATCGGTGACCTTTTTCGTTTTGTCGTTTTTCTCTTTGGGCAAGCTCAGGATGTTGTTGTCCCAGTCTATGTGCTCCCACATCAGACCGCCCGACTGGGCACCGGTTTTTTTGTCCTTGCCGGTTTGAACCAGTTCCCCGCGTCGGAATGCCATGGCAAGGGAAAGCTCCACGATGGGGATGAGCCACGGTGACCGCTTTTCTAGCGACGCCATCAATCGCTCCTGTTCGTTCCCAACCCAGGAGCGCTGAATTGCGTTATTCGGTTTGGGGAGCTTGATTCCGGCGGCGGGATTTTCTACTGGATAGTTCCATTCATTCGCCGCATGCTTGTACAGGGAAGTCAGAATTGTGAAGTAGTTGCGAACTGAGGACCCCGCGTATTTTTCGTTGAGGAGGTTGTCGCGCAGCTTCTGGAAGTCCCGTTTATTGAGTTCTCGAAACAGCTTGTTTGCTCCAACTTTTTCGACAATGTGCGGTACCCGGTAACCAATTTCCTTGAACGACGCTTTTCCGGCGTAGTGTTCCTTGTGAAATTTTTCCAATGCCTCCTTGAAGGTAATGGTCTCGAAGCTGACCTCAAACCCGCCTTGTTGCTGTCGAATTTTGACGAGTAGGGCTTCTTGTTGTGTGGCCCACTTTTGTGCCTGTTCGTACGTGTCGTGGGTCTCAGACCGTTTAACAACGTTACCTTGCTTGTCTTTGAACTTGATCTGGACCTCAAATGCTGTTTCAAGCTGCTTCAATGCGCCTTTCGGAAATTTGGCAGGATCGGTGTAGCCGAGTTCAGCCAAGTGCGCCAAGCCTTGAGATTTCAGCCGAAACTTGATTGGCTCGTTTCCAGGTAGTTTGACCTGCCATGGGGAGCGGTTTGTCGGGGTTGCCATAGTCTGGGCTCTCTTTCCCTGAAAGGGTCTACGTTAGAATCCCAGGTTGCCCCAAGCAGCACGGGAATCAGTTTGGATTTTCGCGGAGTTTGGGAAATAGTTTGGGAAACCCGAAAAAATCGACTGAAATTTTCGAGTTTTCATTGGAGAAATAACCCGGGGCGGGATCAGGAAATTATTGTTTAGGTCCTGACGCTAGCAATAGCGTGCCGGTTCGAGTCCGGCTCCGCGCACCACTGAGACAGATTTTTTTAGTTGAACGGGCGTTTACTGCTGCATGGCGCGCCCGCTCTGTACCCTTTAGCTTAGGAGTTTTGTGATGGCCGTTACGGTAGAGACCCTGGAGAAGTTGGAACGAAAAATGACACTGACCTTGCCGGTTGGTGCGATTCAGTCAGAGGTGGATTCCCGCCTGCGTAAATTGGCGCGTACCGTCAAGATGGACGGATTCCGGCCTGGAAAAGTTCCAATGAATGTCGTGGCCCAACGCTACGGCTACTCCGTTCACTACGAAGTGATGAATGACAAGGTGGGTGAGGCCTTTGCGAATGCTGCCAACGAAGCGAACCTGCGGGTAGCGGGTCAACCCACGATCACCGAGAGTGGAGCACAGGTCGAAGGGCAGATGGCGTTTGATGCTGTGTTTGAGGTGTTTCCCGAGGTGAAAATTGCTGATTTGTCTACTGCGCAAGTAGAAAGGCTCAGTACGGAAGTTACCGATGCAGCCATCGACAAAACGGTGGACATTCTGCGTAAACAGCGCCGCACCTTTTCGCAGCGTCCGCAGGACGCCGCAGTGCAGGACGCAGACCGCGTGACGGTCAACTTTGAAGGCAAGATCGACGGTGAACCCTTTGCTGGGGGCAAGGCTGACGACTTCCAGTTCATCGTGGGCGATGGACAAATGCTCAAGGAGTTTGAAGAAGCAGTGCGCGGCATGAAGTCTGGTGAAAGCAAGACGTTTCAACTGGGTTTCCCCGCTGACTACCATGGCAAAGATGTAGCAGGAAAAACGGCCGACTTTATGGTGACCGTCAAGAAAGTCGAAGCAGCCCATTTGCCGGAAGTGGACAGTGCACTGGCAAAGGCGCTCGGCATTGCGGACGCGACGGTGGAAGGCTTGCGTGCCGACATTCGCAAAAACCTCGAGCGGGAAGTGAAATACCGCTTGTTGGCGCGCAACAAGCAGGCGGTGATGGAGGCGCTTGTGGGCAAGGCGGAGTTGGATTTGCCGAAATCGAGCGTGCAGTCGGAGGTGGATCGCATGATCGAGGGCGCTCGTGCGGATTTGAAGCAACGTGGCGTGAAGGATGCTGACAAGGCGCCGATTCCTGACGACGTGTTTCGCCCACAGGCGGAGCGCCGGGTGCGTTTGGGTTTGGTGGTGGCGGAGTTGGTGCGTGCCAACGGTTTGCATGCCAAACCCGAGCAGATCAAGGCCCACGTTGATGAACTTGCAGCGAGCTATGAGAAGCCGGTCGACGTCGTGCGGTGGTACTACAGTGACAACCGCCGGATGGCAGAAGTCGAGGCTATTGTGATTGAGACCAATGTGACCGAGTTCGTTTTAGACAAGGCTACTGTCAACGCCAAGACGGTATCTTTCGACGAGTTGATGGCTCAAAACTGACGACTTGCTGCTCTAAGGATAGTGCGGACATGTTGGGGCTTGTGCGGGGCTTGCAGTCCTGTCACCAAGCCCCATTTGTTTTCGGAGATCAAATTTCGGTACAGTTGGTCAACTTCACTGGAGACGCTATGAATGTAAGGTATGAACGGGCAGAGGGTATGGAACCACAAGGACTTGGTATGGTCCCCATGGTCATCGAGCAATCGGGTCGGGGCGAGCGTTCGTACGACATCTATTCTCGACTGCTCAAAGAAAGAGTGATCTTTTTGGTAGGCCCGGTTAACGATCAGACGGCGAATCTGGTTGTCGCGCAATTGCTTTTCCTGGAGAGCGAGAATCCTGATAAAGACATTTCGTTTTACATCAACTCTCCAGGCGGCTCGGTAAGTGCTGGAATGGCGATTTTCGACACCATGAATTTCATCAAGCCCGATGTGTCCACACTGTGCATTGGTATGGCGGCAAGCATGGGAGCTTTTCTGCTGGCCGCTGGAGCCAAAGGCAAGCGGTTTTCCTTGCCGAATTCCAAAGTGATGATTCACCAGCCATCGGGGGGTAGTCAGGGGCAGGCCACAGAAATTGAGATTCAGGCCAGGGAAATCCTGAAAACACGCGAGCAACTCAACAAAATCCTGGCCGATCGAACGGGACAGCCGCTTGAACGGATTACCCGCGATACAGAGCGCGACTACTACATGTCAGCGGATGAATCCAAAGAGTATGGATTGATCGATCAAGTGATATCCAAACGCCCTTGATCGAACAGGGCCAGTGGTGCACGGCGACGCAGAGGCGTCAATCCGAGGCGGCTATCATTGCGCATCGTTAAATAAAGGCAGTCTTCCATGGCCGAGAAAAAAGGCTCTTCCAGTGAAAAAACCCTGTACTGCTCGTTTTGTGGCAAGAGCCAGCATGAAGTAAAGAAGCTGATTGCGGGACCGTCGGTCTTTGTCTGCGACGAATGTATTGAACTGTGCAATGAAATCATTCGGGACGAGTTGCCCGCTGCAGTGGACGGGAAGGATGCGCGCGGCGATCTACCCACGCCTGCGGAAATCAAAGCCAATCTGGATAACTATGTCATCGGCCAAGAACCCGCCAAGAGAACTTTGGCTGTGGCGGTATACAACCACTACAAGCGACTGAGGCACCAGGAGAAAGCAAAGAAGGACGAGGTGGAGTTGGCGAAAAGCAATATTTTGCTGATTGGCCCGACCGGCTCAGGCAAGACCTTGCTAGCGCAAACTCTGGCGCGCATGCTGGACGTTCCATTTGTGATGGCGGATGCAACAACGCTGACGGAAGCAGGGTATGTGGGGGAGGACGTAGAGAACATCGTGCTCAAGTTACTCCAAAGTTGCAATTACGAGGTGGAGCGGGCCCAGCGTGGCATTGTGTACATCGACGAAATTGACAAGATTTCTCGCAAGTCTGACAACCCCTCCATTACGCGGGATGTGTCCGGGGAGGGCGTTCAACAGGCCTTGCTCAAATTGATCGAGGGTACGATGGCGAGCGTCCCACCACAAGGCGGGCGCAAGCACCCCAACCAGGACTTTGTGCAAATCGACACAACCAACATTCTGTTTATTTGCGGGGGAGCCTTCGCCGGGCTGGAAAAGGTGGTGGAGGCACGTACGCAGTCGTCAGGCATCGGCTTCGGTGCGACTGTGCAAAGCAAAGCCCAGCGCAGCCTGACGGATGTCTTTAAGGAAGTGGAGCCGGAAGACCTCATCAAATTCGGGCTGATTCCGGAACTGGTGGGCCGTATGCCTGTGGTTGCTGCACTCGCAGAATTGACCGAAGATGCATTGGTTCAGATCTTGACTGAACCCAAGAACGCCTTGGTCAAGCAGTACACCAAACTATTGTCGATGGAGGGAGCGGATCTGGAGATTCGGCCCAATGCACTCAAAGCCATTGCCCGCAAGGCCTTGGCCCGTAAAACAGGTGCGCGAGGCTTACGTTCGATCCTGGAGCAGTCGCTCATCGACACCATGTACGAACTACCCAATGTCGCCAACGTCGAGAAGGTGGTTGTGGATGAATCCACCATAGAAGAAAACAAGCCTCCACTATTGGTCTATCGGGAAGCGGCCAAAAAAGCCTGAGCGAAACGTGCACAATAGCCCGATATAGTGGGTGTTTGCGCACGTTCAACTGAATTTTCCTACACGTGTCACTTCGATAATTGAAGTTCGCTTGAAATAGAAGCGAGATGGCCCCATTTCAACTGGTAACTTAAAGGTCTCCTCATGCCTGGCCACATTGCTCTGCCTGCCAATCCTATTGATCTGCCGCTATTGCCATTGCGTGATGTGGTGGTTTTCCCGCACATGGTGATCCCTCTCTTTGTCGGTCGTCCCAAGAGCATCAAGGCGCTCGAAGCGGCGATGGAGGCTGAGCGCCGCATCATGCTGGTCGCTCAGAAAGCCGCAGCAAAGGACGACCCCCTGGTTTCCGATATGTTCGATGTTGGTTGCATTTCGACCATTCTTCAGATGCTGAAGTTGCCTGACGGTACCGTGAAGGTGTTAGTGGAAGGTCACCAGCGCGCTTCGGTGGTCCAAATAGAGGAGGGCGAGGCCTTCTTTACCGCCAAAGTGCTGCCAATTGAAACCCCTGACGCTGATGAGGAAAAGGCGAACGCCAGCGAAATTGAAGCATTACGCAGGGCAGTGATGCAGCAGTTCGACCAATACGTCAAGCTCAACAAGAAGATTCCGCCAGAAATTTTGACGTCGATCTCGAGCATCGACGATGCGGGTCGGCTTGCCGACACGATTGCTGCGCATTTGCCACTTAAGCTCGATAGCAAGCAAGCCGTGTTGAGCCTTTCAACGGTGAAAGACCGACTTGAAAATTTGTTTGACCAGATCGAACGCGAAGTTGACATCCTGAACGTAGATAAGAAAATTCGAGGTCGGGTCAAACGGCAGATGGAGAAAAACCAGCGAGACTTTTACCTCAATGAACAGGTGAAAGCGATCCAGAAAGAGTTGGGTGAGGGAGAAGAGGGCGCCGACATCGAGGAAATCGAGAAAAAGATCAAGGCAGCCAAGATGCCCAAGGACGCCCTGAAAAAAGCAGAGGCGGAGTTGAAAAAGCTCAAGCTCATGTCACCGATGTCTGCCGAAGCCACAGTGGTGCGCAATTACATTGATGTGCTGGTAGGGCTTCCGTGGGTTGCAAAAACCAAGATCAAGCACAACCTGACCAACGCAGAGAAGGTACTTAACGAAGACCACTATGGTCTGGACAAGGTGAAAGATCGCATTCTGGAGTACCTTGCGGTTCAGCAACGCGTTGACAAGGTGAAGGCGCCGATTCTCTGCCTGGTTGGCCCTCCCGGCGTTGGCAAGACATCGCTGGGGCAATCAATTGCCAAGGCCACAGGGCGCAAGTATGTGCGCATGGCTTTGGGCGGGATGCGCGATGAGGCAGAAATTCGTGGCCATCGCCGCACGTACATTGGTGCAATGCCAGGCAAAGTGTTGCAGAGTCTGTCGAAGGTGGGCACACGCAACCCTCTGTTTCTGCTGGACGAAATCGATAAGCTGGGCACCGACTTCCGAGGCGACCCTAGTAGTGCGCTGCTGGAAGTTTTGGACCCGGAGCAAAACCACAAATTCGGTGACCACTATGTCGAGGTTGATTACGACCTCAGTGATGTCATGTTTGTTGCCACCAGCAACTCCATGAACATACCCCCGGCCCTGCTTGACCGCATGGAGGTCATACGACTTGCTGGGTATACCGAAGACGAAAAAACCAACATTGCCCTTACTTACCTGCTGCCCAAGCAGATGAAGAACAATGGTGTGAAGGACAGTGAACTCCTCATCACTGAGGATGCAGTGAGAGATATTGTTCGCTATTACACCCGCGAAGCCGGCGTGCGCTCATTGGAGCGCGACTTGTCCAAAATTTGTCGCAAAGTGGTCAAGGGGTTGCTGCTGAAGAAGATGGTGCCCCAGGTCAAGGTAACTGCAGACAATCTGAACGATTTTCTCGGAGTTCGCAAGTACACGTACGGGCGCGCTGAACAACAAAATCAGGTGGGCCAAGTAGTGGGCTTGGCATGGACCGAAGTCGGCGGAGATTTGCTCACCATTGAGGCCGCGTTGACTCCGGGTAAGGGTGTCATCACACGCACAGGATCGCTGGGCGATGTGATGAAGGAGTCTGTGGAGGCGGCCCGCACGGTGGTGCGCAGCCGGTCGCGCAGGCTCGGAATCAAGGACGAAGTGTTTGAGAAAAAGGACATCCACATTCACGTGCCTGACGGCGCTACTCCCAAAGATGGGCCGAGTGCGGGCGCGGCGATGACCACTGCATTTGTATCCGCACTCACGGGAATCCCTGTGCGCAGCGATGTTGCAATGACAGGTGAGATCACTTTGCGTGGCGAAGTCACGGAGATTGGCGGACTGAAGGAAAAACTTTTGGCAGCGCTGCGCGGGGGCATTAAGACGGTGCTTATTCCCGAGGCCAATGCCAAGGATTTGCAGGATATTCCCGAGAATGTGAAAAACGGGCTTGAAATCGTCCCGGTTCGCTGGATAGACAAAGTGCTTGAATTGGCTTTGGAGTCCGCTCCAATTCCGTTACCGGACGAAGAAGCGCAGCCCGTGGCCGCAGCGAGCGTTGTGGCGGTCGAGTTGCAGGGTTCTGTCAAGCACTGATCCTGAATTTTTTCACATTCGACAGTTGCGATCACAAAAAGCGCGCTATAATTTGAGGCTTGAAACGCGGGAATAGCTCAGTTGGTAGAGCGCAACCTTGCCAAGGTTGAGGTCGAGAGTTCGAGACTCTTTTCCCGCTCCAAATACGTAAAAAGGGGAAGCAAAAGCTTCCCCTTTGCATTAGTTCCCTGCACAGTGGCGCGGTAGCAAAGCGGTTATGCCCCGGATTGCAAATCCGGTCAGAACGGTTCGACTCCGTTCCGCGCCTCCAGAAATACTCAATAGAATCAACAAGTTAGCCCGATATGGGGATTCCCATAGCGGGTTTTTTCTTGCTCGTTTTAGGCTCAAATAGGCTCAAACCGCGCGAGATTAGTTTGAAAACCGCGCCTGTTCATTCATTTTGTTTGTACAGCCAAGTTACAATTGGGGTATGTCCAAACCCCGCAAGACACCCAATGGAAGTTGGGAGTTGTGTATCCAGCACAAGCTACTTCCGAGCCGCACCTATCGCACATTCAACACGGAGGCAGAAGCGATCGACTTTGAGCGGGAGGTAAAGCGTTGGCTGGCCACGGGTGTTGTCCCAGCCGCGCTGATGGAGTCCCAGGGGGTTGGTAAAGTTGAGCCCTTGCTGACAGTATTGATCCAGCAATGGCGCAACGCGGGACGCCTATCACCGACTGACGATGCGCTACTGGGTTGGTTGATGTCTGATGACAAGATCAAAACGGTTCGCTTGTCGGGCCTCACTTACAAGTGGGCCGAAGGTTGGATCACAGACTTGAAGCAGCGTCGGTTCCTGGCACCAAGCAGCATCAGGCAGCGCGTGCAGGCGCTCAGCAAGATGTTGGAAGGCTACATACGTGCTAACCCATCGACTACTGTGATCAACCCGCTACGGCTACTCCCGCGGGGCTACAGTGTCTATACCGACACGGATGCAAAAGTGCTGCAGGCTAGGGGCGAAAAGAATCGGATTGATGTCGTGCGCGATAGGCGACTGTTGCCAGGGGAGGCCGATCTGATTCGGGCAACGATCCGTGGCGCTCGACCGGCTGGCAAGGAACGCGGCGTGCCGATTCACCCTGGCATGGCCGAACTGTTCGAGGTGATCATCTACACGGGTCTGAGACTGCGCGAAGCCTACACGCTGATGCGCGAGGACATCGACCTGACTCAAATGGTTATCAGGGCTAAGACAACGAAGCAGCGCAACGGCAAGGTGGTCTACAGGTTGGTGCCAATTCGCCCCGAGCTTTACCCAACGCTCAAGGCATTTGTGAAGCCTGGGACCGGCCCGCTTTTTCCAGATATCTGGAACGGTGACACAAGTCCAGATGTACTGACGCTAACCTCGAACCGACTATCGTCACGCTTCGCAAAGGTCTTTGAACTCGCCCCATGCGACAGCTTAACTGAACATGATTTACGTCACGAGGCTTGCTGCCAATGGTTCGAGCTACGTGACACGAATGGGGGTTGGGTGTTTCGGCCTGAGGAAATCAACAAGATCATGGGCTGGGCACCTGGGTCGGTCATGGCCGCACGATATGCCTCGTTTCGCGCAGAGGACTTAGCGCAGCAACTTTGGGCCAGGATGGGAGTAACTATGCCTGCAGCGTTGTTGACAGACGCTTGCGGCCCCGAGACAGCTGCTTGACGGCAATGGCGACCTGGGTGTGACGGATATTTTGACGCGCTAGGTCATTCACCGCTTCGAGCAACGCGAAGCGCGGGCACATCCAGCTGCGCCCAAACTTGACCCCTGGCAGATCGCCGCCGCGAAGTCGGTCCTCGACGGTCTGGACTTCGCACTGCAGCAGTTCTGCTACTTCATTGGTTGTGAGGATGTCGTTCATTTTTCTTTTCCAGTTTCTTGCGATCAACCTCGGCATTCCAATCCCGAATCTCCTGGGGAATGGCCCACGGACGATGGGTAAGCCCACCACCGCTGGTCATCTGGCGACCGGCTTTACTGTCTGCAGTGGAACGGTGAATGCCCTTCATTTCAATTGCTCCACAGGTCGGTCATCGCCTTCGCGAAAGTTGGTCGAGTAGAGGGTGAGCATTCGCAGGTTACACATAGCGTGTGCGAGGTGTGGGAGCTTCGATTCAGCATCGTTTTCCTCACCGCGTTGCCACGCTGCCATGTGGCGCATCAGGCTGGCATAGACACTTGACCAAGGTATCCCTTTGGCCCAATTCCAAGCAGCATATTTTTGCTGACCATACATCCAGACGCGGGCTTCGTCTTCCAGGGTGAATAGTGGGATCAGTGATAGGTCGGGCTTGCCTGCGTTGTAGCGTGCTCCCGTTCCCTTTTCCTTGGATTCGATATCTCCGATGCCTTTTTTGTAAGCATCGTAGAGCATGGTGCCGTTCAGTGGTTCGTGTTCATTGGTCATTTAGCGAGTTTAGCAAATGCAAAATACTACGTCAAGCGAATCTTCATAGCGTTTTTCAAACTTTCCTGCACGCTGGCCTTCGTCTTGATGCGCGGGATCACGCTGTGTTCCTCGACGGTATCCCTGGCAACGATCCGGTAGCGATAGACGGCCCGGTCGAAGCCGCTCTGCATCTGCCGGGTGGGTCCGATGCGCTCGATGACTTGTTCGTCGTATTCGAGATTCCAGCCGGTCGAGAAGTCCACCAAGATTCGGCAGTTGTCCTGCAGGTTTAGGCCATGGCCAGCGCTCGCGGCGTGAACCACCAGCATGGGAATCTTGCCTTCACGAAATAGCTGCTCGGCATTCGGATAGTCCAATGTTTTGGCCTTGGGAAATGCTTTGAGAATGCGTAGCTTGTCGGGGATGAACTCGTACCTGACCAGCAGGTTTTCGCCGTTCGTCTCAGCGACGATCGATTTCAGCGCTTCGAGTTTTTCGTCGTGGATCGGTTCCCATATATCCTTTTCGGTATAAGCGAAGCCGTTTCCTATCTGTAAACACTTATTAGAGCGTCCCGCGCCGTCGAACGCGTCAACGTCACCCTGCTCCAGTTCCGTGAATAGGATGCGCTCCATTTCGTCGTAGTGGTGACGCGCAGCGGGCGGCAGATCAGCATAGACAATACTCTCGATTGGTAACTTGATGTCAACCCAATCCTTGATGTCAATCGTGATCGTGCAATCACTGAGCAGCGCTTCGACTTCCTTCTGCGCGTACTTGGTCGGCTCGACTGCGGTATAGCCCTGGCCATTCGGTACTGTGCGAAACCAGCGATCTTTGAACGAGGTGAATGAGGCACCCAATCGAGTGCCGCTATCAATAAAAAACTGTTGGCCCCATAGGTCTACCAGACCATTGGGGGCAGGGCTACCAGTGAGGTTGACCCAGCGACGAACCTCGGTATGCGCGACTCGCGACAAGGCTTTCGCACGAACCGACCCCTGGCCCTTGATAAACTCATTTCCCAGCTTGCTTGTTTGCAGGCTGACTCTTAACCCCTTTAGGCGTGTGGCCTCGTCTGCGATGACCGTATCCCAGGGCCATAGGTCACCAACGATGTCGATCAACCATTCGATGTTGTCGTAGTTGATGCAGGTGATATCGGCGTTGCTGCGCAGGGCAGCGAGACGCTGGACCGGAGTACCGATTGCTGCGGCAATTGTGAGGTGCCCAAACGACTCACGGAACTTGACAATCTCTTGTGGCCAAGTGCCCTTCGCTACACGCTTGGGGGCGATCACCAGCGCACGCTTGGACTCGCCAAACATGCGTAGGGTATCGAAGATCGCAATGGATACAGAACTCTTGCCCGTGCCCATGCCACTCCAGATATTGCAACGATCATGGTTGAGTATGTAGTCGCCTATCGGGAGTTGCCAGGGGCGGTGCGTGAAGATCACTTCCAGCCCAGTTTCACAAAATCAGCCACCACATTCGCAACTGCAATTGGGAACTTAGTGGGTTCAGTTTCAGTCGGCATGAATCGAATGAACTCAGGTAGCGACAGCTGCAACTTCTTTAGGGTAGTACAACCTCGAACTACATGGCCAAGTTTCGAGCGGGCCGCGTCAACTGCTTTGGCTCGCTCAAAGTATGGCTTAAAAACTTCATCCGTATCAGCGTCACCAATGATGAATTCTGCATTGCAACGAAGCACGCTAAAGTATTGCAACGTGGCCTTGAGCGCCTTGGGGTTCGTGCGATACAACTTGCGACATTCAGGCGACATTGACGCTACCAACGACTTCTGCACATCTGCCAACAGTTGCTTCTCGTCTACCTTAGGCAGCGAGTCCATGACTGTACGTATAAACCCCTCACGCTGATAGTTGTTCAGTTTCATTTTTCAATCTTTCTGTTGGTTCAATTTTGATAAGCCACTTCGTTGGGAAGTCTGCCCACCCGAAGTCAACGAAGTCACCGACATCATTCATTTGACAGATGCCGGTGCCTTCGCAGCGCCAGATACGACCGTGTTGCGAGTGCTCGCCTTGAGCACTGACCACAGTCACCTCCTTACCCAAGTTCGGTGACTTGAGACGTGTCAAGCCACCGACTACAAGGGCGCGATCACCAGCACTAAGCACCTGTGCTACCGAAGCCGTTTGTGCCGCGTTCAGTTGCATCAAGTTCATCAACGACTTCAAACACAACCTGCTCAACTGGCAAGATCATTGCCTGGGCAATACGATCACCAAGCAGAACATGGAAGTCATCGCGACCATCATTTTTCAGGCGTGCTACGACTTCGCCTCGGTAGTCAGAATCAATGACACCAGTGCAATTTGAGAGGCGCACACCACTCTTAAAACCGTGTCCGCTACGCGAGAACACCAGCATGACATGCCCCTGGGGAACAGCGAAGCTCACATCAGTTTTGACGGTGCCTGCACGGCCTGCTGGGATAGCAACTGAGTCGCTTGCGTATAGGTCGAAACATGCAGCGCCAGCTGTGCCATAGGTTGGGACTTTTGCGGCGTCGGACAGTAATTTAATTTTGATCATGTGAGTCTTTCTGAATTCGTGGGAGCGGGTACCAGCCCCGCCAGTGGCGATCTTTTCCGTTGTAGTGGCCAACGGTTGCAACACCATCACCCAGTAGCAGTACCTTGACTGCAATCGGGCAGGTTGTCATAGGCATATAGAAGTGTTCAGTAGAAACTGCAACACCATCGTTATTGACCAGATGCGACACGCTTGCCTTCCTCAACCAGTGCTGCATCTGCCAGCTGGAAGGCCAACTTGATGATGGCATCGCGGGTACCGCTACCGACAGTCTGACCATGGATCGCACCATGTGCGCCGATCACTGCCGCAACAATCTTCAACCGAAATTCGGTGTTTGTCATTTGAATAAATCCTTTTTAACTTCGTCAACAACATCCACACGAAACCCGAGAGCGCGAAGCCGGTTGTGCTCGCGTTCCTGAATTTCGGTGGGCTTTTCACCGGGGCGTTTGCACTCGGTAAATCTCACGTACTGCGCCACCACATGGCGGGCCGCAGCGGGTATAGGTAGTAGGTCGAGCCGGTCGGGTACACCCCGGCGTTGTGGTGACACAAACTTGAAGCTGATGCCGCCAGCGGCTTTGATGTCGGCAATGTGCGATGCCTCCACCTTCGACTCACGAATTGATTTAGGCGCAGCCTTACGCCGAGCGATGCGAGCATTCAATGCTGCTTCAAAGTCAGGTAGGTCAGGCTTTAGCGGCATGGCGAATCCTGATTAGGTGCGTCGCTTGATACTTCGCATCATCGAGCGCGTTGTGCAATCCCTGGCGCTCCAGGGGCAGCGTGCTTTTATTGCGCTCGCGAATCGTTCGATAGCAGCGCTCATTAAAGTATTTCCATGGCACTACAAGTCCACAGCGCTTCATTGCACGCTCAATCTTCAAACAGTCAAATGTGGGTGAGCAACCCCACACCAGCACATCGTTGACCCGCGTGCGGTTGTTTATGAATGCGCAAAAATCTGTCAGCGCTTCTGTGATGTCATAGCCATTGAACCTGACCGCGTTGCGTGCGGCATCGTCCTGGCCAAGCCACCACATGATGGTTGATGGGTCCGTCTCGCCGCCTTCGCGCACTGCAGTCGCAAGGTTGATCGTGCGATAAAACTCGTCACCTAACTTACCCTTGTTTTCATCAAAGAACACAGCACCAATTGCAATCAGTGCGCCATCGGGACCAGTACCCATCGACTCCACATCCAACATTAGATTAAACATTGCGTATCCCTTCAAAACAAACATGCGCCCCTGGCCTCCTAAGCCGACTACCTAATAACAAGGCTTTAGAAACTGCTGATTGACAAACGCCTAGAACTACTGCGGCAATAGTTACGCTGGGAAACATCTCAATACGTCCTGAGTCAAACGTAGCGGTTACAGGCTTTCTTTTTCGAGTGCCTACGTCATAATCCATAGTTACGTTTTCACCTCGGGTGCCATACTTAAGATTTGTAAGCGCGTTGTTTGCCGGGTTATGGTCTAAATGCAGAACCTCACATCTATCAGGACATACGCCCACGAACGCTAGCATTACTATCCTATGAACTCCTATGCTGTTACGGCTACCAAGCGATACACTTAAATGACCACCTACTGATGGACCAGGGCGCAAAATTCGCTCAGGTGTAGTTATTAGTCCATACCGGCCCTTACGTTTTCGGCGTACAGATTTGACTTTTCCGTGTGTGCTTACCTCGTACTGGCCTTCATAGCCAGGAACAGCTTTCCATAGTTCAGACATATTCAAGACCCTTTTCAGTTATCGCAACGATGCGTTGTTGCCGACCCGATGCTGCTTTTTTCTTGCGCCCGGTATCAACCATGAAACCCTTGCGCAGTAGCGGCGCAAAGCGCGGTGTGACTGACTGCCAACTGCACCCTGGCAGACGCGCCTTGATTTCATCGGCGATACAACCATCCTCGAATAGGCTCACCACCTTGAGCACCGCAAGCTCCAGGGCCGCGGTATCGAACGAGTCAGCAGCGTCTGCACTGGTACCCGGGCCGCTTGCCCTGGCCATCGCAGGCGACCCAACGTAGGTAGGCTTGAGCGCCTTGGGCTTCGCTACTCGCGGTGCGCGTGCCTTGATCACCTTGGGGCGTGGCGGGGCTGCGCCCAACTCGATTAATAGATCGCTTGCCTCGCACAGATAGAACTCATAATCGATGTCGGTAGGTAGGCTATCGGGTAGCGTCATCACAGGCATGGCGCATTCGCTACCCGCAACCTGATCACTTTTCTTGACGGTCAAGATCGACTGGTTGCTGTTGGTTGAGCGGTACCAGCGGGCCACGCGGCCAAGGTACTCGCCGTTGAATGTGCAACCACCGTTGGCGGTTCTGACGCGCAAGAACTTGCGAATGTCACGGCAGTGCATGATCGTCTCAGCGATGGGTGTGCCCTGGTCGAGAAACTTGCACACAGCAATCGCAACGATGTCGTTGTCAGGGTTCTTTTGTGGACCACTCGGTACCATCACACCCTTGGTCTTGTAACCGCCGCCGATCTTCAACGCCAGATAGTTATTGATGTCGCGTGAGTACAGCGCCCGGTACTGGGTTTCCTCAGTCTCCAGCCCTGTGTCGATCTCCCACTGCTTGACTACAGCGAGCATGGCACCCTCAAGCGCGACTGGGCAGGCCATGACAATGCCGTCTGTATTTGCGCTCACCACGGGCACGCCAGCAGCCTCCATGCGTTCTATAAGCATGAGCATGGCCAGCTGCCCGGTCACCGTGACCTGAATCAGCAGATCGGGGCTGTACAGAACGGAGTAGGGCGAACCCAACTTACCGAACGAGCCATTGAGCACAATCTTGAGCGTCTGCGAGACAGACTTGTTACCCGTGCGCTTGGCCTCCATGCGTCGGTCAAAGAAGTTCTGAAACACCTTCTGAAAGTTCACGCCCATATTCTTGGGGAACAGGCCGCAAGCGAGGATCAGGCTGGGGTAGTACGACACCACATCGCGATCACGCAGCATGACGCCTTCTGTGGCCACGTAGCCCTTGCTTGACTCGGTAGAGTGCAACCCACCAAGACCCATGCTGTAGCTCGATGTGCCGATGTCAATACTGCGATGCAGGGCCTCAGGCAGTTGCACCTTACCGTTCACCTTGACAATGAAGTCAGAGGCCAGGATGTCCGCAAACATGCTGGCCAGGGCAGGCGTGTTGAAGTGCAGGAATGCAGGGGCCAGATACTTGAATGGTTTGTCGCTCGGGATGTCACCCTTGTACAGCTTGCCGGTCTGCTTTTCGACGGTGATCTTGATCATCGCTTCAGCGCACTGCGCGTCACTCTTAGAGCGCATATCGACACCGAACTCTTTAGCCAGAGCTTCGCGTGTAGCGATGATGTCATCCTTTGGATTGGTCGCCACGTTCCACAGATCGATGGTTGTATCTAGATCGTTTTCGCAGTAGGTGCGCAGCAGCTGGCGCTGGTCGGGTGTGATCAGCGCGGTGTGCTCGATAGGCAAGTCTTGCAAGCGCTTCGAGTGCATCCGTGCGCCGTACAACTTGAGAGAAACCATGACCCCTGGCACTGGTTCCTTCAGGTCGATGTGATCGATGCCCTCCAACATCTGGATGCCATACTCGCGCTCGACATCCCAAGGATTCATGTTGCACTGGATGATTGCATCGCTCAACGATTTGAGTTCGTAGCATGACGCTTCGCGGCGTATGGCCAGCGATAGCACCGGCATGTCATATCGAATGCCGTTGAAAGTAACGATGCGGTAATCCCTGATGATTTTGCTGACGAGATCGCGGTTAAACGCTTGCCCGTCAAACATTTCAAAGGCTTGTACTTTGTTCGTGTCGATGCTCTTAAACATCGCCAGGAAGTAGTTTGTATAAACCTCCAAATCCATTACCAGAGTCCGCTTCATTTTTTCCTTAATTAATAGTCGTTGCCCAAGTTCCTGCTTTATGCGTTTCCGATCAGTAGCAGTGTCCTAACCCATCAAGTAATTCATTGGCGGGACATGATGGGTAATCCACAAGGGCCTTGTTACCTAGTGACTAGCTAAGCATGGAAACACTGATCCCCGCAATTTAGAGAGGCGACTTACTGCTCACATAAAGCAGTGTTGGCGCAACTAAAGGTGTACCAGCGCTAACCCGGTACCAGCAAATCGCCTCACTAAATTGCTCTTTGAAGTTCCCCCTGATCAGGGCCGGTTATCAGTCGGCACCCTCGGGTGATAAGTCCCGCGAGGACTACTGTTTTCGCGTCGAGGGGAACTTCAAAAAGCCCTGGCACGCTGGCCAGGACAAATACTTACGAGGTACGCCAAACACCTACTGCTGGCAGCGTTGTGTCAGGGTGTGCAATTTCGACAATGCGAAACTTGAACCCTTCAACGGTTGGTTTATTGGCCTTGCGCCAGCGGAACAGACTTGCACGCATACGTGTCAACATCTGCTTGGGTGTCTTGTCACCGATAGCAACAAAGAACGAATCCCCCGGCATCATCTGTGTGTAGGGGTACAGCACCTTTGCAGTGCTTGGGCGACCTGCAGCAGATGCAGGGACAGGGATACCAGATTTGATCTCGAACACTTTACTTACTCCTTAGAAATTAAAACAAGTCGGCTGTAGCCGCACTAGGTGCCGCTTCGCCTTCATCGGGCAGGACATCAAACGAATCGGCGCTGCCCTTAGAGCCACCGAACGATTCACCATGGGATACGAATTGCACTGCCAGCAACATCGCGTCAACGCGGGGGCCTTGACCGGGTTTGTTGGTGGCGAAGATGTCAACTGTTACGTTCATGTAGCAACCGCTATAAGGCTTGCCGTCTGCTTCAACCAACGGTGTTTTGTCACGATCCACAACCACCGGGCGAATCTTGTTTTTCGCCACGATAAAGAACTGGCCAGCGAATCCGTTGCGCACCACACCAGCCTTGTCAAGGTTGGAGTCGCCGCGGCGAATGCACTTCTTATCCTTGCCAAGTTCAGCCAGGATCGCGTCGGCATTGACGCCGAACTTCTCAGCTGCAACGCGACGGAACTCAGTGGTTGCTACGTTGTACGCATCGGTGCCGGGGGCAAAGATAAAGTTGCCACCAAACTTAGGGCCACTGGTCGAGCCAGGGGGCGGGGTTCCTGCTACGAACAGGTCGAGGAAAGCGCCTCGTACGTTTTTCAAAAGGATTTCAGCCATGTCAATACTCCTATGTAAATAAATCGGTAACGGGTTCAGAGGCGGCATCAATCGAATGGCGGGCGGGCCGGGGGTCCGTCTCCAATGCAATCTCAGCTTTGCCTTCTGGTTGTGTGATCAGCGCTGCTAAGCGCGTCCACTTGACTGGGCCAATCGCTGCAGGTGCAGCAGCTGGCTCGGTACTGTTGCGGCGCTTGCGCTCGCCTGTTAGCTTCTCGGCCTGGGTGGGCGTAATCAACTTGTCCACATACATCACGTTGCGCAGTCGCATTTCCTCAATGAGTGCTGTAAGCGCAACCTCATCTGCCCATGCCTTGTTGCCCTTGCGACCTGTTACCAGCTTGAGGCGGGTACCGTCTGCAGTGAGGACTGTCTGACCGTTGTCAAGAGCCATCAACACGCGCTGCTCAACGTCATCACCCCATTTACGGATGAGCGGGAGCAATCCAAACAAGGCCCCAAGTTCGCCATCAGTTACAGGGCGCGGTTGCGCGTCATCAAGATCAGGGAACGCAGCGATTGCTTTGCTCAACACCAGTTGCTGACGCGGGGCACAGTCAATCCGACCTGGGCAGAAAAAGCAGTTGTCAGATGTTGGGTTGAACGCTGCCCCTGGCATTTGTGTTTCCAACGCTGCAGCTGCAATACCGTCGATGTAACTGTTCAAGTCCGCGACAGACATCACGAACTCAGATACGTGATTGATTCGGGGCTGAACGATCACCAGACGAACGCGCTTGATATCGCCCATCAAGTCATACTTGCGCAACATGCCGTGGGCATACATTGCAAGCTGGCCATTCGGTGTGACCACAGCAGGTGTCGTGATCTCGCCAGTAAACATATCGATAATTGCCTGGGCAATCACCGTGTACGCATTGACTCGACCTGATCCTGATTTGTAATCAATGATCTCGCCTTCCTCACTGGCAAAGATGCACGTGTCACCTGTACCTGTTGCATCAGGCTCACCAGTGATGTGATCTATGGGTAGCTTCTGTTCAACGAATAGCGTGCCACCAGTTACCGCAACACGATCACGCACATAGGACACGTAGGCATTGATGCGATCAATGGCATCTTGGTCGAGTGTCACGGTGTGGTTGACAATGACTGTCAGCACGTTGATCGCTTCGACGTAGGCTTCGTGTTCCTCGGTGGGTGTCTCGATCTCTGCGTAGAACACAATGGCTCGACCGAGAAATACTTGCGGGTCAAACCCGTTGGTCAGGCAGTCAGCCGCGACCATGTGCTCAGCGCTGCCGTTCCACGAAGCAATGCTGCTACGGTTGGGCTTGCCTTCTGACTGTTGAATGGATGCACGACACCCATCCTTGTCACCCCATCGCTTCACGCTTGACGGGGATAGCTTTGCGTGTGCGGCCATTACTTCTGCTCCCTCTTGGAAGCAGCGAGAGGGCCACCGGAATACACATAGCTGTATATGTCCATGTGAAATCCACCACGATGCTCTGGCATGGACACGACACCGGCATAGATCATTTCTGCCATCAGTGTTGTGTACTTAGGCATTCAGAATGGCCTCGATGTCAGCGATCAGCGTTTCATTGCTGGCCTTGCCGTTGAGGGCAGGGACACCAGTAACGCCGTACTTAGTCAGCACTTGCTGGATGCCAGGGTTCTGCAACTTGGCGTGCAGCTGGCGCATCTTGGCCACCACCTGCTCGAATGTCGCGGTGACACCAGCCGAGGCAACGGCCTGTGGGGCTGTTGCAGTAGGCGCGGTAGGTGCAGGTTGCTGTGGTGCTGCCGCCGTGTGGAACTTTTTTGCAAGTTCTGCCTGATAGGCAAGGTACGCAGCACCGGAGACGATCTCAGCGCCAGCCAGGGTGCAGTCAGCATCGCCAGGGGCCTGCTTGTACACCGTGTTATGTGCAGCAATGATGAAGTACCGCGTGCCATCTGGGTCGCCCACATTGGCGGTGTAGCCATGGTTGTGGGCTGGTGCTGGTACCGGTGCCGGGGCTGCATCTACCTTAGGCGGCTTGGCCACCTTGGGTGGTGCAGCAGGCGCTGGGGCAGCTGCGGCGATGCCCCCTGCAGTTACCAGCACGGTGGTCAGGGTTTTGATCGCTGCGGTTGCATCAATCAGGGCTTGTTCAAGACTCATTTCAGTTCCTTTCGTTGTTGAGAGGCTGAAATGTAGCAGTTTTGCAAACGATAAAGCGCTGTTTGCAATAAATGACTTGCTAAAGTGCAAAAGAGTGTGTTACATTTCAGTCCTTACCCCACAAACCAAGGACTTAAATGAAATTTTTTAGAGATTTGTTCAGAAACCCGACCCCGCAAGAGATAGCTGCGAGGGAGTTGAACGATGCAAAACGTGCGCTGTTGCAGGCGCAGAGTGGTTATGAGTACGCCAAGCGTATGGCTGACTACAACACTGATCGCGTTCGTAGGCTAACCGTGTACCTCGCAGATGCAGCATGAAGCCGTATCAACAGGCACTGGTGCTCAACGAGTTGGTGAATCGCACAGCGACCTACCCAGAGTTGTCAGCGCTAACGGGCTACACAGCACAGACAGTGGCCACATGGCTGAAGGAGTTTCGTGTTCGCAGGCTGGTATTCGTGACTGCCTGGGATGGCGATGTGAGGGGTTACCCAACAGTACCTCGATTTGCATGGGGGCCTGGGCGTGAGGACATCAAAAGGCCGAGCATGTCCCCCGCAATTTCAGAGCGAATGCGCAGGCAAAGGAGAAAAAGTGAAGCGTGATTATGGGTCGCTATGGTGGGCAGCAATGACCATCATCAGCATTTTGTCAACGGTAGTTATTTTGAAAGGTTAGACATGGACAACGATGAACGGGACGCATTTGAGCAGGCAGCGCACAAGCGTTATCTGCAGCTGCGGGGCACTGGCAATGTGCTGCTGGATACGGTAGAGCCAATGACCAGGGAAGACCTCTGCTGGAGGGCACCAAACGGCAGCTACGGGGTCGATTCGATCAACGCGGCATGGTGGGGCTGGGTCGCCCGCGATGTGCATCAGAGACTTCTGGAATGCGTGGAGTGAAGTGCCCCCTATGTGACTCCTGGGTCGAGCGAATGACGACCCGCAAAACAAGTGAAGGGGTGACGCGGCGCTACCAGTGCGCCAATGAGCACCGCTTCAATACCCATGAACGTGTGGACATGCGCAGCGTGATCGTAGCGGCACCACAAACAAGCGAAAGGATGCTGGATGACGGTCAAGACTAATTGGGTGAACGGGTACTGTGGTGGAGCACCTATTGTCGTAACTACTGCACCTCGCAGGAAGACTACCAAGTACAAGGCCCCCGGCGCTTCTAACTACGTGACTAACGCGGCGATGGCAAAGTACCTTGATGAGATTGCTAAAGCGATTCGGTTTGGCAATCCGCGGGCTATCGAAGCAAAAGCAAAAGAGTTGCGAAATACTGTTGACAGTTACTTGGTTTAGTGTTACATTATCAGTCATGCAAAAACACTTCAAACCAAACTTCTCTGGCAAATCAACCTACACATGCCGCATCTGCGATCACCGTACCAGGGAGACGGGCCTGGGTGAACAAGATGTCGAGTTGTGCGCTGCGTGCTACGACCTCTGCGGGTATGAAAACTCAATGAGCGATGACGGTGTAGAGCAGCTTCGCCCGATGAAACCCGAGGTACAGGCTCTGATACGAGAGGTGTATGCACGCGGTAACGGCGATGCTGGCTGGGCCGAGAGATTCAAAGAATTACTAGCCCCGGTTTAACGCCGGATTTTTTAACAATTTATGAAAGTGAGAATGCTTACCTTAGAAAGTAATTTTGACCTCGATACCAAAGAAGGTGTCACAAATTCCATTGCTTGGCTCAATGGGTTCCTCAGTCGTATCCGTGAGGACGGTTGCTGGATGGTTCCACGCAGTGGCACTGTGTACACGATCCGTCATAGCGACAAAACAGCAATCAAATTGATGGGGCATTTGCCCGATGCATCGCTCGATATCGTGTTCCGTGCTGCCGGGTGGAAGGTGGTGGATAACACATGAGCTTCAAACCTGAAGTGGTCGCTGACAGTAGCGGCAAGTTTTACGGCAACGCTCTGGCGTTCGCCACCTATGACGAGGCCCTGGCCAATGCCCGTGACCTTGCTAATCGATGGATGCTGGTGACGGACTACCGCGCTACTGAGAGTAGCGAGCCCGTGAGCCACACCTATGTGAATGGAGTGCTCAATGGACTCTGAAAAATTCAAAGCAATTTTCGCTGAGTCACGTAACGGTGCCAACACCATGACTCGTCACCCCCTGGTGCGCAGCTTCATTATGTCGGATGGTGTGATTGACATTGCCAACACGGGTTGCTGGTGGTTGATGGATATCTTTGCAACAGAGTTGCCCGCGGTGATGCGCAAGACAGACGAGAACCTTCTGGTGTGTATCGCCACTGTCGGCGAGGGGAAAGCAAAGCTGACAGCTACTGGTTCTGGGGATATTCAGCGCTGGAAACGCACCATCGATTGGACCGATATGCCTGACGGCCCCTGGCACTTCTACCTTGCAGACGAAGGTGCCCAATTCGTCTTAATCCTACCTACGGAGTATTGAATGCAAATTTTGAATCATGGACACATCCGACTTGTCGATCACATGGGGTCTGACATTTCTATCGTGCGCAATGCCCGGGTCAGCTACAACGCTGAGCCGCGCAACGATGGCAGCGATGAGAAGTTGATCGACTACCTCGTTCGCAATAATCACAACACACCTCTTGAGTGTGTCAAATTCACGTTCGACGTGAAGGCCCCCATCTTCGTGTTTCGCCAGTGGCATCGACATCGCACATGGAGCTTTAACGAGGTGAGTGCAAGGTACTCTGAGTTGCCCCAGGAATACTACATTCCCGAGGTGAGCCAGATCACGACTCAGAGCAGCAGCAACAAGCAAATGCGGACGGACTCTGAGCACCCAGAGGCTGAGTTGATGCAGCGCATGATCACCTCGCAGTGCGAGAGCGCCTTCCATACTTACCAGCAGATGCTGGCGCAGGGAGTCCCGCGTGAACTGGCCAGGGGAGTGCTACCGCTAAACACGTTCAGCCATATGTTCGCAACGGTGGACCTACACAACTTGTCGCACTTCCTGAAGCTGCGATTACACGAACATGCGCAGTATGAAATCCGCGTCTATGCGCAGGCAATGCTTGAGCTTGTCGAGCCGATTGTGCCGGTAGCGCTTGCCGCGATTCGGAGGCATGTGCTGTGAACGATTTGATCACGCGATTACGGGACTATGCGAACCCGTTGATGCAGGAGGCCGCTGATAGCCTGGAGCGCTTGACTTCTGGAAAAGTGGCATTCTGTATCCCACTATTCGATGACAAGCACAACCTGAGTTGGAGCGACAGTGAGATTGCTGCAATTGAAGATTACCTCGAAAATTATGGTGATATGCGTGCTGCCGCTGCTGTCCTGGCAGAGCGTGAAGCGTGTATCGATACGGTGTGGCGATTGCACAATGAAGGCCCGGAGGCTATTGATGCGGCGCTGGGGAAGTTGGCATGAGCAAATACACAAAGATGCAGACACGCTGGGAAGTAAACGAGACTGGCGATCTAATTCATGTTGGGTCAGGTGATCCTGCATGGCGAACCGTTACCGAAAATGGAAGCGAATTTCCAATGAGTGCAAAGGATGTTGCATCGTGTATGAATCGTGCATTCCGAGTTGGCGCTGACGCAAAGTTGGCAGAGATTCGTAACGTCTTAGGGTTGGGTCCAGCATGAAGTTCACTGGACGTAACCTTGTTCTTATTCGCGATGCACTTGAAGGTGCAATCTCAGATATTCAGTACCAGATTGGAAACTGCCCTGATGTGGTTGAGTACGAAGGCGACCTAGCTATTTTGGAAATTGCAAGGGAGCAGTTCAAGCAACTGGCAATCAGGGTAGACCTCGCGATCACCATGGAGAACATATAGCCATGAAGCGTCTCGTGCTAGTAGTCGGATGGATCACGATCATCGCGGCAGTTGTCGGTGTCGTAGGGTATGCAGCAGCGTACTACTTAATTAGTCAGACACCGTTTTGAAATTGTGTTACAATATCATCTTTATCAACAACCAGAAAGGAACCCTTGAAAAAACATCAACTAGCTTTCACAGTGCTCGACCGCGCACTCACTACCAAGCGGCCACACGGGGACCAAAGCACTGCTAAATTTTGCACTTGGCTCACAAAGTTACTTCCTCCCGATCTGACATGGATCGACGCCTGCGGCAACATTCACGTTGACCAGCGCAGCGGCAAGAGCAAATCCCTATTCGTTGCACACGTTGACACGGTGCATCGTAAAGGCGGCAAGAATAAAGTCATCAAGACAGACAAGATGTGGAGCGCCAGCGGTGCGCCACTTGGGGCAGACGATGGGGCAGGTATTGCGATGCTGGTCCACATGATCCGCAGCGGTGTCATGGGTTACTACATCTTCACCCAGGGCGAGGAAGTCGGGGGCATCGGCTCGAAGTGGATCGCCGACAACATGCCAGGACTGCTGATGCAGTTCGACCGG
>JFJP01038228.1_pt1 | contig 29078 bp, 24 predicted proteins | sample 431651 | NCBI WGS metagenome assembly JFJP01 (sample SAMN02602958, study PRJNA72255) | Microbial mat metagenome, whole genome shotgun sequencing project. | biome: fresh water; feature: sink hole; material: water; isolation source: purple microbial (photo- and chemosynthetic) mats found in... | reverse complement strand
TTTGGAAAACAAGAACCTTAGACAGAAACATATCAACACAATATTTTGAACGATTAGCTCTTTCTCAAATTAAGGAACCGGTGATAAATGAAATGCTTGAAAAAACCCAAGAATTTCAGGAAAATAAATATGAATTTATCAAAAATCCTTACTTACTTGAATTTATTGGAATACCCAAAGATGTGGGTTATCTTGAAACAGATTTAGAAAATGCTTTAATAACTCATATTCAACAATTTTTACTTGAATTAGGTAAAGGCTATGCGTTTGTTGCAAGACAAAAGATGATTAGAACCGAAACAAATGAATATTTCATAGATTTAGTTTTCTACAATTTTATTTTGAATTGCTTTGTTTTGATAGATTTAAAGACAACAAAAATAACGCACCAAGATGTAGGACAAATGGATATGTATGTCAAAATGTTTGACGATTTACAAAAAGCGAAAACAGATAATCCGACATTAGGAATAATACTATGCTCTGAAACAGATGTTGATATTGCAAAGTATTCAATATTAAAAGGAAATGAACAATTATTTGCTTCAAAATATAAATTGTATCTTCCTTCAGAAAAAGAACTTGCAATTGAGATAGAAAGAGAAAAACAAATATTACAAGAAAAAATGAAAAACGATGATAAAATGATTGAAAATTAAAACCATAACACACAATTGAAAGATATTAGAAATTATTGGAAAATTGTAATTTTGTACTTAGAAATAAATTAATAATATTATGTGAGAACTTTAACATTAGAAGGTATTTACCGCAACGGATTCGTGGAAATACTAGACGCAATAAAATTTAAAGAGCCAATGCGAGTTTTGGTTGTATTTATTGACGAATTTAAACCAAAACGAAAATTTGCACATAAGTTTTCTTTTGCAAAATCATTGGAACTAACTGAAAATTGTAAAGGGAATTTAAGTGATGTAGTTATTAATGAAAGGCGTGCAGAAAAATGGTAATATTTCTTGATACATCAACGCTTGTTAAACTTTATTATAAAGAACCAGACAGTGAACAACTTGTGAACAAATAAAGTAATTGCCTGTTTTGAAAATGATTATGATACTTTTAATTGGATATTTGCTGATAGTACAATTGTAGAAATATCAAAAAACTTATTTCAAAAATATGGTTTAACAAGTTTAAGAACTTTAGACGCATTACAATTAGGAGCATGTATTAGTGCTAAATCTGAAATAGATGTGTTTCTAACAAATGATGATTTTTTGAAAGAGCTTTTTGAAAAAGAAGGATTAGCTACAAATTTTGACGAAGCTAATCAAAACGATTGAAAATGTCAAAAAATATAACAATAAGCCTTGGCAAGGTAGTAGATAGGCAAAAAATTGTTTTAGCTATTACCGAGCTATTGAATATTGGAGCGAATTGATACATTTGTACTCTTACGAGCTGAAAGCCGCACCGCCGCCAATAATTTTTTGTTAGCGTTTATTAAAAAGCACTATAAGTAATAAATTTTTAGAATACAACAGCGAATATGAATTATAATAAGATAATATTTTTAGATATAGACGGAGTAATTGCTGTAAGTAAAGATTCCGATGCCGAAAAAGAATTATTTCTCGCAGGAATTTATTATCCGTTTAATCAAGAATGTGTTGATATTTTAAATACGATAATTGTAGAAACGGGAGCAGATATTATTTTATCATCTGATTGGCGAATTTCATTAAGTTTAGATAAGTTAAATGAAATATTTACTATCAACAATGTAATTAAAAGTCCAAAAGACATTACACCAATAGGTATGGAGCATCGTGGACTGGAAATAAAATCATTCATTCAACAACATTTTATTAATCAATTTGTTATATTAGATGATATGGATATAGAAGGATTTAATAATAATTTTATCAAAGTAAATCCTGATACCGGTTTAACAATTAAACTATTACCGAAAATTATACAAAAATTAAAATGTTAATTCATTTTTTATAAATTTGATTAACAGAATAAATACAAATATGAAAATAGAATCATCACAAAAATAGGAGATTATCACATTAATCACTATGTATAAATTTTCCAATTTTTCGATATAAAATAACAATTTAACAATTTGTTATTAGAATTTAGAAAAAATTGCGTAATTTTATTTTTTCTTAGAATTTCGGTTGCTATTAAGTTACGCTATCAAAATTGTATCAAATACTTTTTCTGTAATTATTTTATCAATTGTGATGTTTATAATCGCAGGTTTTTGTACTTTCGGGTTAAATTAAATTATTATGATAAATAAAAAAGAAATATTAGATTTTCTTGCTAACAATAAACAAATTTTCGAAAAACGATTTTACTGTTTAAAAATTGGTTTATTTCCTATACGTCGGCACACCAAAATAAAATCAGAAGCAAATCCATTCGATGCGTCTTTTGATGCTTATTTTGTAAAACGACGCAAAGAAAAAGCCAAAAAAGCTATGATTACTCATCAAAAATGTATAATTTTGCTGGAAAATAAAAAGTAAATTTAACAAGTCGGGCAGTTTAACACAAAATACTGCCTTACAGATGCTCTGGGCTGTTATGTGGTGAAAGTCGCAAATACGGTTCTTAGGGGGCAAGCTACCCGGTTGTGAAAGTGCCAAAATCAAAACAAACAAATTTTACATAAATTGTCAAAAACAAAAAATAATACTAATTTTGAATTATTGAAAAAGGGATTAAAATAACATACAAATTAAAAATGTCAGAACTCGAAAATATATTATCAAATGCCAAAGTTACACCAACCGGAATAAAACAGCGGTTGTTGCATCCAATATTAAAAACAGAAATTAAACCAAGAACGGAATTTAATGTGTTAAAAAAATGTGCTATTGATTTTTTTGCACAAGGCACAGAGCCCCGTATGATTGGTTTGTCGGGTTTGCGTGGAACAGGGAAAACTACACTTTTGTGGCAAATAGCAGAATATATTTATGAAAATATTACAACCAATATTTATTTTTTCAATGTCAATATTCTCAACAACTATAATACAAATATTCGCGATATTTTAGAATTATTACAATCTAAAACTTTACAAGCAAGATTTACTGAATACAGCGAACCGATTGTTTTGCTATTTGATGAAGTTCACGAAGACCCAAAATGGACAACTACTTTAAAAATAGTTTACGATGAATTGAAAACGGCATTTGTCATTGCCACAGGAAGTTCAGCTTTATTGCTGCAATCAACCGCAGATTTGGCAACCAGAATGTTAATACGGCATGTTTTCCCTTTGAGTTTTACCGAATATCTGACTATCAGAAATGTAAAAAAAGAATTAATTGGTAACGATTTTCAAAACAGCTTAAAACAAATCCTATTTTATTCAAAAGATTTTGCTGAATTAAAAAATAGTTTGGAAAAATTTATCAATCCTGTAAACGACTTTTTTAAATCTATTGACAATTTGCACGAGCATATTGTTAAATATATTGAATTTTATAATATTACACGTTTTTGTGTCTATGAAGAAACTGATTTTATAACCGACTTGATTACAGATTTGTTCAAACGTGTAATTCTCGAAGATATTCCCCAAATGATTGGTGATAACAACAAATATTTACATTCTGAAAAGTTATTACGCAGACTTGCGGCATCAGATGAAATAAATGTTCAAACATTAAGTCAATCAATCGGAGTTTCTCAAAATGAAATAATTGAAAATTTGGATATTTTAGTAAAAGCCGAATTACTTAATATTTTGTTTCCTTACGGCGGTATTGATAGTAAAATAAATAAAGCTCAAAAATACTATTTTATGTCGCCTTCCATACGAAAAGTAATCCTTTCGCCACTATTCGGAGATACAACAACTGACGATTTATTTGCGAAATTACTTGAAGATACAGTTGTTATGTATCTAAAACGCTTATTTAAACTTGAAAGCATTATATCATTTTCGAGCAATATAAAACAAAAAAATCCAGACTTAATTATCGAAACACTCAAAAATCCAATTCTGTTAGAAATCGGAATAAACAAAACAACAACCAAACAAATAACCCAAAGTAGAATAGATTACAGATATGGAATAATTATTAACTCAAAAATTGATAACTATGAAATTAGAGATAATACTGTAATTTTACCCTTAAAATGGTTCTTATTACTTTGATAATGAATGAAATAATGCACATAGCATACAACATAGCGGTCATTGCCTTTTTTTGTGGGCAGATGTGCGAACTTGAAACTTTGTACAAGAAACGGGCTTTTTCGGTAATCGAACATTTTACCATTGAACCCGACAAAAAAAAGCAAAGGACACTAACGAATTGTAAAAACGAAACATTAAATAAAAATTTATACATTTGCGGAATAAATTACAAAAGCAATGACAAAGGAAGAAGCTAAAAATAAAATACAACTATTAATTGATAAATTTAGTTCGCAAAAGGATTATTATAAATCAACGAATTATAATGAAACTCAGACAAGACAAGATTTTATTAATCCATTTTTTACTGCATTAGGTTGGGATTTAGATAACACAAAAGAGCAGTTAGAAACTTACAGAGATGTACGGCACGAGGATAAAATAAAAGTAAACGGACATACTAAAGCTCCTGATTATTCATTTAATATCAATGGAAAACGTAAATTTTTTGTAGAAGCAAAGAAACCTTCGGTTTCTATTCGCGAAAATCCAATGCCTGCTTTACAAGTACGAAATTATGCTTGGAACGGTGGATTAAGTGTTTCTATTCTAACCGATTTTGAAGAACTTGCAATTTACGACTGCACAAGAAAACCCAGAAATGTAGAAAATGCAAATGCTAAACGATTGAAATATATTTATTACACCGATTATATAAAAGAGTTTGATTTCATTTGGGATACTTTTAATTTTGACAATGTTACAAATGGTAGTATCGAAAAATATGCAAAAAGTAAAATTAATTTTAAAAATGCAGAACCTGTTGATAAAGAATTTCTTAAAACTCTTGAAAAGTGGCGCGAGGATATTGCTGTTTCAATTGCCTTAAATAACAAACAATTAGATGAGGAAGAACTAAATTTTACCGTTCAGCAGACAATAGATAGAATTGTCTTTTTAAAAGTGTGCGAGGACAGAAAAATTGAAAAAGAAAATAACTTGCTTAAAACAATAAAATCAGGTAATTACTACCAAAATCTTTATACTTATTTCCAAATTGCCGACCAAAAATACAATTCGGGTTTGTTTGATTTTAAGAAAGATACAATTACGAAAAATATTGTGATTGAAAATAGAATTATCAAAAGAATAATCACCAAATTGTACGGAAAAAACAAAGAAGAAGAAACTGATTTTGGGTTCAATTTTGCGATTATTCCTGTTGAGATTTTAGGTTTTGCGTATGAACAATTTCTTGGCAAAGTAATAAAATTAAACCCTGCACATCGTGCTGAAATTGAAGAAAAACCAGAAGTACGCAAAGCAGGAGGCGTTTATTATACACCTGAATACATTGTTGAGTATATTGTAAAACAAACCGTTGGAGAACTAATTGACAATAAAACCCCTGACGAAATTAGTCAAATCAAAATTCTTGACCCTTCGTGTGGTAGCGGTTCGTTTTTGCTTGGAGCTTATCAATATCTATTAGATTATCATTTAAAATATTACAATCAATTACGAATTAAAAATTACGAATTACGAAATTCAAAAAAGAAATTAGAATTACTACTTACACCCGAAGGAAACCTTAGTAGCCAAGAGAAAAAACGAATCTTGCTCAATAATATTTTTGGCGTAGATATAGATGCGCAAGCAGTTGAAGTTACAAAATTGAGTTTACTCTTAAAAGCATTGGAAGGCGAAACCGATGCTTCGATACAAACATCTTTACAAATTTTTAATGAACGAGTTTTGCCGACTTTGGACGATAATATTCAATGCGGAAATTCATTAATTGCGCCGGATTTTTATAACGATGGTTTATTTTTGACCCCCAAAGAAGAGCGCAAAATAAATGTATTTGATTGGAATGAAGGCTTTCCAGAAGTTTTCAAACAAGGCGGCTTTGATTGTGTAATAGGTAATCCGCCGTACATTTTACTTCAAATTTTAGAAAAAAAAGAAATATTCAATTATACGTCAACAAAATATAATTCAGCACATTATAAAATTGACACTTATCAATTATTTATAGAAAACTCTGTAAATCTTTTAAAACCAGATGGATATTTGGCATACATTACACCCAACACATTTCTAAAAAATATTCATTCTGAACCACTTCGCAGATTTATATTAGAAAATACTGTAATAAAAGAATTTTTGCTATTTTATTACGGTGTTTTTGACCAAGCAAGTGTAGATGTCTGCATTTCATTGGTTAAAAGGTCAAAAGTTAATGGAAACAATTTAATCAAAATAAAAGAGGCACGCGAAATATTTAATCCCGTACTAAAAAGAGAAATAGAACAAACTACTTTTAACGCTAACAATCGTTTAATCTTCAATATTTCAGTAGATAAGAGCGAAAAGGAATTGATAGACAAAATTACAAATAATACAAATCCTCTATCAAAGTATTGTAGTGCCTACTTCGGAATACAAACGTGGGATAGAAAAACGTATGTTTCCACAACAAAACTTAATGAAAATTATCAGCCGATAATTGATGGTGGAAATATTGATAGATATACCTTAAAACCAATTAAAGATTATGTTTTGTTTACTCCGGAGGCAATAAAAAGTGGTGGCAACGAGAAAATTTATAGACAGGATAGATTATGCACAAGGCAAATAGGTAATTATCCGCTTGTAACTTATGTGGAAGGTGGTATTTTTGCTTTAAACACAATTTACAATATTTACAAAACAAACGAAACAACTGATTTAAAATTCATTTTAGGTATAATCAATTCAAAAGTAATAAATTACTATTGGCAAAAAACAAATTACGATGAGAAAAAGACCTTTCCAAAAATAAAAAAGGAAGCAATTTTAAACATTCCGATACCTGAATTGGATTTTACAAATAAAATTATTTTAAATCAATACGAACAACTTATAAAACTTGTAGATACAATATTAGATTTGAATAAGCGATTACAAGGTGCAAAATTACAAACCGAAAAAGACCAATTAAAACGAAGAATTGATTTTACAGACAAAGAAATAGATAAATTGGTTTATAAATTATATAATTTAACAGAAGAAGAAATTGAAATAATTGAAGGAAAAAATGCTTAACGAAACCTAAATAGAAAGTTAAAATAAAAAGGAAATTTAATTTGTCTGTCAGTTTAGTACAAATTAAAATTTAGATAATATTATTGCATTAGCAATCAAACCAATAACTAATTTATTGAAAGAAATACAATTTCCTAAATTTTGTCAATAAATTAAGAATTAGAATTTAATATTCTTCTAACTTTTTTTATTTATACACTTATTTGTATATTTGCCCGCTAAACTAAGTTTGTTTTTATTCATAAAAAGGACGCGTTTTAGAAAACTTTGGTAACGTAAAAAAATCAAAAAGTTAAAGAATGTCTGAAGTAAACGAAAAAAAGAAATTAACTGAAAGGCTTAAAGATAAATATAGGCTAACCATATACAATGATACATCATTTGAGGAGGTTACGACCTTTATTTTGTCGCGCCTCAACATATTTGCTTATGTGGGCGTTTTTGTCATTTTTATTGGAACAATCAGCTTTTTACTCCTATTGTATTCTCCTCTAAAAATATTTTTGCCTTCTTACCAAAGTAGCGAACTTAGGCGCAACATCATTTTGAATTCGATACGTGTAGATTCGTTGGTAAATGAAATTGAGCTTAGAGATAGGTATTTTGAAAACATGCGCAACATCATAGAAGGCAAAGAAATAAGCGAAGTAGAAAACAAAAAAGATACTGCCATTCATTACGACGATATTAACTTTAAAAAATCGAAAGAAGATTCGATACTTCGTGCGCAAATAGAAGGTCAGGAGCTTTATACTGTTTCGGCAAAAAAAGAAACCAAGCAAAATAACTCACTCAATGCTATCCATTTTTTTGCACCCATATCGAAAGGATTGGTTACAAACAAATTCTCGCACAAAAATAAGCATTATGCAATAGATATTGTAGCTGCTCCTAACGAAGGCATCAAAGCTGTGCTCGATGGAACTGTAATTGAGGCAAGTTGGACTATTACAACTGGGCATTCTATTACTATTCAGCACGAAAACAACTTAATTTCGCTTTACAAACACAACTCGGCTTTGCTAAAACAAGTAGGCGACCGTGTGAAAGCCGGCGAAGTAGTTGCAATTATTGGAAATACTGGCGAATTGACCACCGGACCGCATTTGCATTTTGAGCTGTGGCACAATGGTACGCCACTAAATCCTGAAAATTATATCGTTTTTTAAAAAAAACAACATTACTTTTTTTGAAGAAAAAAATTATCATATTAGGTTCAACAGGTTCCATTGGCACTCAAGCTCTTGAGGTTTTGCAACAGCGAAAAGATTCGTTTTCGGTGGAAGCACTTACTGCGGGCGAAAATGCCGAATTACTTGTGCAACAAGCCAAAGCTTTCAAGCCCAAAGTGGTAGTTATAGCCAATGAGCAAAAATACGCTTTCGTGCGCCAAGCCCTCGACTTGTCGATAGAAGTGCTTGCGGGCGCAAAAGCACTCGAAGAAGTGGTACAAAGGCAAGCCGATATGGTGCTGACTGCTATGGTAGGTTATGCGGGTTTAGTTCCCACAGTGAAAGCAATAGAATCGGGCAAAGATATTGCTTTGGCTAACAAAGAAACTCTTGTAGTAGCAGGCGATTTGATAACAAAACTGGCAAAACAATATGGCGTTCAAATTGTGCCTGTCGATTCGGAACATTCGGCTATTTTTCAGTCGATAGTGGGCGAAACGCACAATGAAATAGAGAAAATCTACTTAACTGCTTCGGGCGGTCCATTTAGAGGTCAAGACCTTAATTTCTTACAAAATGTAAGCAAAGCCCAAGCCCTGAAGCACCCAAACTGGAGCATGGGAGCAAAAATAACCATCGACTCGGCAAGCCTTATGAACAAAGGGCTGGAAGTGATTGAAGCCAAGTGGCTTTTTAATCTAAATCCAAGCCAAATAGATGTAATTGTTCACCCGCAATCCATCATTCATTCCATAGTGCAATTTGCCGATGGCTCTATGAAAGCGCAAATGGGTTTGCCCGATATGAAATTGCCAATTTTGTACGCATTGGGCTACCCCAAACGCATCATTTCCGATTTTCCACGATTCAATTTCATGGATTATCCACAATTGACTTTTGAAAAACCCAACACGAAGGTATTTAGAAATCTGCAAATTGCATACAACGCCCTCGAAAAAGGTGGAAACATGCCTTGTGTGCTCAATGCCGCAAACGAAGTAGTAGTGGAGGCTTTTCTGAACGACAAAATTCGGTTCTTGGATATGCCCAACATAATAGAAAAAACGCTTGATAGAGTGGAATTTAAAACAAATTTAACGTTACAACAATACATAGAAACAGACAAAGAAAGCAGATTAATAGCACATTCTTTACTTTAAAAACAAAAACAGTTACAAATTATTAAGATTTAAAAACAACGAAAATAAACAAGTACTATAAATATGGATATTCTAATAAAAGCAGGTCAGTTACTACTCAGTTTGTCGATTTTGGTAATAATTCATGAGCTAGGACACTTCACCTTCGCAAAATTATTCAAAACCAGAGTTGAAAAGTTTTATCTTTTTTTCGATGCTTGGTTTTCCTTGTTCAAATTTAAACGTGGCGAAACCGAATACGGAATTGGTTGGATTCCACTTGGCGGCTACGTGAAAATTTCGGGCATGATAGACGAATCGATGGACAAAGAGCAAATGGCTTTGCCTCCACAAGATTACGAATTTAGATCAAAAACTTCGTGGCAACGTCTTTTGATTATGATTGGCGGCGTGCTATTCAATTTCATATTGGCAATCATTATTTACATTGGTGTTTTGTTTGTTTGGGGTGAAAAATATTTACCTGCCGAAAATGTAAAATACGGAATTATGTGCGATTCGCTTGCCTACGATATGGGCTTGAAAGATGGCGACAAAATTACACAAGTAAATGGAAAAGAAATTAAAAATTTCAAGGAAATAGTTCCTAAAATTTTGCTCGAAGAGCCACAAAGCATCACCATTGTACGCAACGGCGAAACCATGAATTTGCCACTCGACAATAAATCAATTGCAAAAATAATAAAGCACGGTCGTCCATTTTTTGATGCCAGAATACCTTTCATAGCTGCTGCATTTACCAAAGATTCGCCTGCAAAAGCCGCAGGAATGCAAGTAAACGACAAAATAATTGCAATTGACACGATACGAACAGAGTTTTTTGACGAAGTTAAAACTCAAATTGTAAAATACAAAGGCAAAGAAGTTTCGATGACCGTGGTAAGAAACGGATTGGAAAAAAACTTGAAAGTAAAAATTAGCAAAGAAGGAACAATAGGTGTTGCGCCCGATTCGCGTTTAGATAGTTTCTTTGATTTGGAGAAAAAAGAATACACCATTGTAGAATCGGTTCCAGCCGGATTTGAGAAAGGCTACAACGAAGTAGGCGATTATTTGAAACAATTCAAACTTTTATTTACTCCCGAAACCGAAGCTTACAAATCGCTTGGCGGATTTATTGCTATTGGCAATATCTTTCCTGCTGAATTTGATTGGTATGCCTTCTGGATGATGACCGCTTTGCTTTCGATTATGCTTGGCGTGGTGAATATTTTGCCAATTCCGGCACTCGATGGCGGGCACGTTATGTTTTTGTTTTACGAAATAATCACAGGACGAAAACCCAGCGATAAATTTATGGAATATGCTCAAATAACTGGAATGGTACTTCTTTTAGGCTTACTTCTGTTTGCTAATGGAAACGACATTATCAAGCTATTCAAATAAGTGTAAAATTGCGAATATTATTGATACGATGACTCAAAGTCATCTTATCAATAAGTTACTTTAAGCATTAATTGTTAAACTAAAAAACTAAAAGATATGATTTTATTAGGATTTGTAGGACCTTGGCAAGTTGTAATCATTATTTTTGCAATTGTACTTCTGTTTGGTGGTAAAAAAATACCAGAACTAATGAAAGGCATAGGCGAAGGACTATCTGAGTTTAAAAAAGTTCGCGACCAACAAGCCAAAATTGATGCTGAGCAAGAAAAAAAAGAAACTAAAACAGAATAGTTTTAGTTAATTGCTTGCCACTGAAAAAAATATTGCACGGATTAAAATCCATTAATAACAACTGAACACTTCAATGGTTTTGAACCCTTGAAGTGTTTTGCGGGTTTAATTCGCTGCCAAAATTACTGAATTAAAATTGTTTTATTTTTTACAAAGTGTTGCTTTTTAGCTCAAAAAAATAATGCCTTGTAGAAACAGCATTACTATTGAATCGTAGAAAGAACAGCTCAAAATTAAAAGCACTAGTGCTTAAAATTGAGCAATGTAACTAGTTTATGAATACAAATTTAAGAATTTACAATACGCTTTCGCGCAAAAAAGAAGATTTTAAACCCATTAATGAGCCATTTGTGGGAATGTATGTTTGCGGACCTACCGTTTATGGCGAGGCGCATCTTGGACACGCGCGTCCGGCAATTACCTTTGATGTGGTGTTTCGATATCTCAAATACTTGGGCTACAACGTGCGCTATGTGCGTAACATAACCGATGTAGGGCATTTGAGCAACGACTCTGACGATGGCGAAGACAAAATTCTTAAAAAAGCCCGCCTCGAACGTTTAGAACCGATGGAAATAGTTCAATACTATACCATTAGCTATCACAAAAGTATAGAAGCATTGAATTGCTTGCCGCCAAGCATCGAGCCACACGCATCGGGGCATATTATTGAGCAGCAAGAAATGGTACAAAAATTACTCAACAACGGCTTTGCCTACGAAAAAAATGGCTCTGTGTATTTTGATGTGGAAAAATACAATCAAAAGCACAATTACGGCAAACTTTCGGGACGAAATATCGAAGAACTTTTTGCCAACACACGCCAGCTCGATGGGCAGTCGGACAAAAAAAATCCGTTCGACTTTGCCGTTTGGAAAAATGCAGAACCTCAACACATTCAGCGTTGGAACTCGGCATGGGGCGAAGGTTTTCCGGGTTGGCATTTAGAATGTTCGGCTATGAGTACCAAGTATTTGGGCGAAGTTTTCGACATACACGGTGGCGGAATGGATTTGCTTTTTCCGCACCACGAATGCGAAATAGCCCAATCGGTAGGCACAACCGGAAAAGATGCCGTTAAGTATTGGATGCACAACAACATGATTACCATCAACGGACAAAAAATGGGCAAATCGTTGGGCAATTTCATTACACTTTCTGAGCTTTTCAGCGGAAAGCATGCTTCGCTTGTGCAAGCCTATAGCCCAATGACTATAAGGTTTTTCATTCTTCAAGCACAATATCGCAGCACGCTCGATTTTTCTAATGAAGCACTTCAAGCTTCGGAAAAAGGACTTCAACGCTTGCTAAAAGGTGTAAAAACCTTAGAAACTCTCAAAGCTTCAAGCAATTCGACCATTGTAATAGACGAATTTGAACAAAACTGCTTCGAGGCACTCAACGACGATTTTAATACTCCTATACTCATTTCGTATTTATTTGATATGCTCACTGTTATCAATAAATTAGCCATGGGAACAGAACAAATAAATCAGGAACAATTAACGCATTTGCAAAAATTATACTCCGATTTTATTTTCGAAATTATGGGACTTAAAGACCTCGAAAGCGACAATAAAAGTTCTGAAACACTCAATTCGGTTATGAATATAGTGCTAGAAATGAGACAAAAAGCAAAAGAAAATAAAGACTGGGCGGCTGCCGATTTGATTAGAAACCAACTTACAAAAGCCGGAATTACTATCAAAGACAGCAAAAACGGAGCAGAGTGGGAGGTTTTTTAATTAGAAATTAGGAGTTAAGAATTAGGAATCAATGTTGTTTAGTTAAGAAACCTTTCAGGGTGCATCTAGCTAATTGATACGATGACTTAAAGTCATCGTATCAATATTGCGGGCTTTTAACACAAGCCCGTATGGGATTACCAACATTCGTTTTATTAAATCCTTAACTAAACGACATTGAATTAGGAATTAAGAATTATTTTTAATTCAAAATATCAGTTGAACAATTTAGCAATATAACAATTTAACAATATAACAATTTAACAGTTGAACAATATAACAATTTAACATTTTTTTTAGCAATAAATAAAAATAAATTAGTATATTTGCAAATGCAACAAATCTAACAAAAAACAAACAACGTGAATTTGAATTATTTTATCAAAGACATTCTTTATACGCATCAGCAAGTAGTTGTAGCTGAACTAGGTGCATTTATTAGAAGTACCGAATCGGCAAAGTTGAGTGAGAATAAAGAGACAATACTAGCACCAAAAGTTAGTTTTCAGTTTGACGCTAGTCAAAAAACAACCGATGGCATACTTGCTAACTATTTGGTTCAAAATGGAAAAATATCTCCAGCCGAAGCCGAAAGCATGATTGCTGATTATGTAATAAATCTTAAAAAAAGATTTGAAGCAGGCGAATCGGAAGATTTTGACCAGATAGGCACGCTAAAATACGATGCAGAGCAAGCAATTGTTTTTGCGCCCGCTTCGGATTCTATCTTCGTACCCAACACAGCACTCGCCGAGCTGAAAGTAACGCCTCTGAAAGAAGAGGAAATAGTGCCCGACAAAAAGGAAACAAGCAGAAAGCCAATCGGCATTTGGATAGCCATCGCAGCAGCCATAATTTTGGTGCTCGTTATGGTATTTCCGGTGCGCAATTATTTGCAAGAGCGTAAAATCAAAGCCCAAGCAGAAGCTAAGGCAGAAGCCGAAAAACTGGCAAAAGCCAATTTGAACGATGTGGTTTTAGAAGAAAAAGAAACAATAGATACAAAAGAAGTAGTTGAACCCAAAAAGGAAATTAATACAAGCATTAAATTTCACATTGTAGCTGGAAGTTTTAAGGAAACTAAAAATGCGGAAAATTTAAAAAATGAGTTGTCGAAAAAAGGCTACTCGGCAAATGTTTTACCAATCGATGGTGAATGGTACAGAGTGTCGATGGCTGGATTTACCGACAGGCAATCAGCCGAAGCTGAAATGAAAAAAATGAATGCAGCTGGCTCAAAATACGAAATTTGGCTTTATATCATTCAATAAAATACTTGGCAGGTTTTTATTGTTTACCAAAGTGTAATTCATTAAAAACCTTGCACATCATTTTTCTATAACTCTTTTTATTAAACTAAAGTAAAAATACTATGAGCGTTGATGTAAATGAAAATTTGAACGAAAACTTGGAAACAGAAAAAGTAGAGCAAAATTCTAGTTTTGAGCAAAAAATAGAATTTAGTGGCAATGGCTATAATAACAATCCGGTTCAGCGCAATGCGAAAATAATGACCGACGACGAATACATAGCACAACGCCTTGATGTACAAATGAATTGGTACGATAACAAAGCTTCGTTTCTTCAAAAAAAATACAAAAAACTTAAACGCTGGGAAATTGCAATTGCAGCAAGTATTCCGGTTTTGATTGGTTTTGCCGCCATGAGCGTATTGGAGCACACCGTTTTAATCAAAGAAACAGTAATTGGTGAAAATGGTGTAAAGAAACTAATCCCGTATCTAACACTTTCCACTCTTTTTCAAATAGTTGCAGCTATAGGTGGGGTAGTCATTATCATTCTAAAAGGCATCAATGATTTAGAGGAATATCAGAAAAACTGGAAGGAATATAGAGCTAGCGATGAGGCACTAAAGCAGGAAAAGTTTAAATACCTCACTCGTACAGAGCCTTATGACGAAATTGATGCTTATCCTATCTTTGTTGAAAAAATTGAATCTATTTTGAGCAAAGAACGCCAACAATGGAAAGTTATTTCGAAAGCGACCAACGAAATATCAGAAAAAGCTCAAGAAAGCCTGACAAACCAAATGAAAAAGTTTGAAGAAGGCAAAGATGCAAAAAAAGACACAGAAGCAAAAGGATAAAAAATATTTTTTTGCTATTCTGGACAAATGAATAGAAGTAAAAGGATTGAATATTGTTTAATTAAAACCTGTCAGGTTTTCAAAACCTGACAGGTTTTGACCACAGACTTTTAATTTTTTTAAAAGAATTTTGGTTACTCGCAAGTTCCGTTATCGTTTTTTAAAATCCTCAAATTCAAATTTTATACAAACCCAATGGCAAAAGTATTTTTAGGTGGAACGGTAAATAATTCGCAATGGCGCGAAGAATTAATACCAAAGTTGAAAGTTGATTTTTTCAATCCGGTAGTGGAAGACTGGACAGACGAAGCCTACAAAAAGGAATTAGCTGCTCGCGAAAGTTGCGATTTTTGCTTATACGTACTCACTCCCAAAATAAGTAGTTTCTATTCAATAGCCGAAGCTATCGATGATTCAAACAAACGCCCAAAAAAAACTATTTTTTGCTTTCTACTCGACGATGCTGGACAAAAATTTAGCGATTTTCAAATAAAATCGATGAAAGCCATAGGCAAAATGGTAAAAGAAAATGGTGGACAATGGCTAAATTCCATCGATGAAATTGCCGTTTATTTGAATTCAAAGTCTTAAAAAAAAATAGTGTGGAGATAGGATTGTATTTTGGCTCGTTTAATCCTGTGCATATAGGACACTTAGCCATTGCTAATTACATTCTCGAATACAGCAAGTTAGAACAAATTTGGTTTGTTGTAAGCCCGCAAAACCCATTCAAAGACAAAAAAAGTTTACTCAAAGATTACCACCGAGTAGAACTGCTTCACCGTGCCATTGGCGAAAATAACGCCTTTCGCGTTTCCGACATAGAACTAAAACTGCCACAACCTTCTTACACTATCGACACTTTAGCCTATTTGCACGAAAAATATCCGACACATTTATTTTCTATCCTCATGGGCTCTGACAATATTGCATCATTTCACAAATGGAAAAACTACGAACAGATAATTGCTTACCACGACTTATTTATTTATCCAAGAGCTGATTACAAAGGAAGCAATTTCGATACAAACCCCAAAGTGCATTTCATAAAGGCACCACAAATAGAAATATCATCGAGTTTTATTCGCCAAGCCATCAAAGAAGGTAAAAATTTGCCCTTCTATATGCCTACAGAAGCCTACAATTATTTGCAAGAAATGAATTTTTATAAAAAATAAGCACTCTTTTTATTGTTTTTTTTCAACCATTGTCAATAAATTTTGAAACATTTACACATTTCTATTTGTATTTCATCAAAAAAAAAACTACTATTGTTGTCTCAAATTTTTATCTAAAAATAAGTTTGTGCTTTCAATAATTGATTTTTCAGTTTAATCAATCAATTCACTTAATATATTTTAACTTACTTATTTTGAATGATATTTGCAATAATGTAAAAAAATAAAACCAATTAATGAACTCAGAAATAGAAATTCAAAACCGAAATAAAATAGCCGACCTTTTTCCCGAAATTATGAAAAACGGCACTTTTGATGTTTCTATTTTGAACAAACTTTTGGGAGTAACTACAAGCCACCAAAACTTTGGATTGTTGTGGCAAAACAAGAATAGTACAATTGAAACCCTCGAAAAACCAAGCCATGCAAAACTTTCAATCTGTGTAGATAAAAGTTTGAATTTTGAAACAACCCAACATATTTTAATCGAAGGGGACAACTTAGAAGCAATGAAGCTTTTAGAAAAAACACACAAAGAGAAAATAAAAGTAATTTACATCGATCCTCCTTACAATACCGGAAAAGATAGCGTTTACGGTTATTCCGATAAATTTAAACAGACAAAAAGTAACTCAAAAAAAACGGAAAATATTAATTTGCAGCCTTTGTTTTCAAAAAATACAGATAGTGATGCGCTTTTTCATTCGTCGTGGCTCAATATGATATATCCACGCATGGTGTATGCTCATAAATTACTGGCAAACAATGGGATAATGTTTGTTTCTATCGACGACAACGAAGCCTTCAATTTAAAACTCTTGCTCGATGAAATATTTGGAAGTCAAAACTTTGTAGGAGAATTTATCTGGCACAACCGCACAACTCCCAACGATGCCGGAATTGGTTTTGCAACCGACCATGAATTTATATTGATTTATGCAAAAAACAAAACTGCCTGTAAATTTAAAGGCATTGCAAAAGATTTTTCGGGCTACAAAAACCCCGACAACGATTCAAAAGGCGACTGGATTGCCGACAATCCCTCGGCAGCAAGCGGCAACGAATCGTATCGCTTTGCTATCGAAAACCCGTTCACTGGCGAAATATACTATCCGCCGCAAGGTCGTTATTGGGCTTTTTCGCCCAAAAGAGTAGAGGAGTGGGCAAAAACAGGGAAATTAGTATTTCCTAAAGTAGCCAATAAAAACTTTGTACTCAAAAAATATAAAAGCGAACTGCGAAGCCAGCTAAAACCCATTAGTTCAATACTTACGGGCATTTTAACATCAAAAGGCACCAAAGAAATGAAAGAACTTTTTGAGCACGGAAGCCCTTTTAAATATCCAAAACCAACCGATTTGATTAAAATTTTGATAGAACAAACAGCCGAAAACAACGACATAGTACTTGATTTTTTTGCCGGCTCCGGTTCTACCGGACATGCCGTGTATGCACATAATTTTGAACACAAAACAAATGTGCAATTTGTTTGTATTCAGATAAATGAAGAGTATTCGCACGCCGACAAAACCTACAACGATCAATTTAAAGTAGTTTCGGATATTACACACGCCAGGCTAATAAAATCGGCACAGTTGTTTGATAATTTGAATCAAAAAACAAAAAACGCGGAAGGTTTAGATTTTGGTTTTCGCTTTTTTAAAGTTGAGGTTTAAAAAATACATGAAATAGTAATTGATTGGTTTTATGAAAAATAAATAGGTTTTCAAATAAAATAGTTCAACTAAAATAATAGAACAAAACGTTTTAAAATGAAAATGCCGGCATCCTCATACCGACATTTTACTATCAACCAATCCAAAACTATTTATTAGTTATAGAACGTACTTAATTTAAAAATATTTTATATTCTTTTTAAAAAAATAGCATTATATTTTCAATTTATTCTTTCTTTATCGTTTTTAATATTTTTGGTATATTTTTCTTAAATGAATTTCCATTAATATCAAAAAGTTGAGCTTTTTTTAAGCTATTGAGAAGAGTTCCAAAATTTGCTTTCAAGCTTAAAAGTCGCTTCTTTTCAGCATCAATATACAAGAAATCCTCACCAAGTTCTAAGCCACCTTTCAATTTGCTATCTAATGCTTTTATTTCATTGTTAAGCCTTACGGTTGCTTCCATTTGAAAACGCCAGTCGAGAAATTCAGAATCCAAATACAAACCGATAAATTGTTTTCCCGTATTTTTGTTCAAAAAATGATTGAACGTATCAAAGGCAAGCCACGACGATTCCTTTGGTTTTGTAGCAATTATAGACATCACAAGGTCAGCTTGGCTTATTTTTTCACTTAAAAGTTCTGTGATAAATGTACCATTTGTATTTTCAATATCAATAATATCAATGGCACCATGTTCATTAAGTATATCTTTAATTGAGTCTGCTATCTGACTCTCTGTCTGGTGGTAAGATAAAAAAATCTTTTTAGGCAAAAGAACGCTATCTAAATCAATAAACAAGGCTTTTTCCTTTCGTGTTTCATCGAGCAAAAAAAGTAATTGACTAATAAGTAGTTTATTTTCTTGCTCAAAAACCTCGTCAGAAATTCGCTCAAGAGTTTTGTCGCTTCTGTTTGTTTTGTTTTTCACCATCAAATCTAAAGCATTTTCATGCAAATGTTCATGATATTCTTTCACATAATCGACAAAAATCTTAATGGCTTTGGTTATTTTCCCATTGGCAACTAATTCGAGTATTTCTTTTTTAATTGGCATAGTAAAAAAGTAAGTCGGTTAATAATATATCATTTTGGTTTATAGCATTACAAGTAATTTATACTAAAATAACTTTGTGTTCTTCGTTGAAACCCGCCAAAGCAATTGCATTTTTACCATATTTGAACGACATTTCTATGTTTTTTCCATTGGCTAAAGCTCTATAAAAACCTGTGGCAAAGGCTATTGCCGATTTATCGCCAATAGAGTCGGTCATGCCAATTACATTTTTGACATATTTTTTAATGGTCGAAGCTTGCTCAGCAGAATAGCACGCATTTAAAATAACTACCTGAACCTCTGCTTCTTGAGCAATCAATTCAAACAGTCCATCGAGAGCAGATTGCGATAATATTTTTCTATTTCCCTTTTCGTCTTCAATAATTAAGCCTGACAAAACTGGCGGTTTTTCAACACTTCTTGTTCCGTCTTTTAGCTCGCCTGTTCCAAATCCATGACCCGAAAAGTGAAAAATATTTGGACGGTATTTTTGTATTGCTTGATGAAGCTTATTGGGCGTAATGTTTGTATCTACCTTTAAATCAAACTTATCGTACTCTGGGCTTTCTTGCAATAGTTTTTGAATTTCCACAAATTCAGTATCTAATTGAAGTTTTGATGTATCAGCAGGATTAGCAGAAAGAAATAAAATTCGTATAATTTGATTTTCAAATGATTGAAACGATTCACCTACTTCGTTACTTGAACTTTTTTTAATTTCGTCGAGCAATTCCAACACCAAGTAATTTATTTTACCCACGGCTTGTGTTCGTTCTTGGGTTGAAAGTAAAAAGTCATTTTTTCGTAAATCCGACCACTGCGAGTGAATTATTTTAAATTTATTTAGCAACAAATCATCGGGTTTGTTATCAAAATACAGACTTAATTCTTTAAATACCAGGTCGGTACGAGCCTGCGCTATGTGATTTTTCAAACTATCTATATTCATAATTTTGCTGAGCTTTAATAAAAATCAAATATACAAAAAAAATAATAATTTTAAAAGTTTCTTTGAAACTTTAGTGCATAAGTAATTTGCAAGTTAAGAGCTTTTTGCAATTTTAGCCATTGTTGCGAACCAAGTGCGCTCACGCTAATGGGTGGATATTTTGCAATTCCCTTGGGCGTGCGTTGGTGTAAAATAATGTGTTTGCGCAAGCCACCTAGCGATTTTTTTACTTCAAACTTAACAAAAAGTTTTTTATTTATTTCGATAGCCCTAGGTTTCATAAAAAATGGGTGTGCGTTGTAAAAACGAAAAGTCAGTTTTTCGTCACCGTCTTTAAATGAAAAATAGAATGGTTGAGAAAGAGCCAAAAGTATGTAAACCACTGTACTTAAAATACCAAAGCCCAAAACGATATAATTTTCTTTAACTCCATTCAAAAAAGCCCACAAAAAAAGCGTTACGATTAAAAAAGCTAAAATCCAGAAAAACAAAGTTGCTTTTGTACTTGTCAATTTATTATCTATTATCATAAATTCGTTGTTTTTTATCTATACTATACCTTATTTTTTTTCTAATTTTAAAATCAAACGATAAATTATTCTATTTTGCAAAAATAATATTTTTTTCAATTATTGCGATAGAGCGATTCATATTTTGATAGTGTAACTAGATAATGACCGAAATTCTTAAAGAAAGTAAATTATGTAATATTCTAAATTCTAATAATAAATTGTTCGATTATTAAATTGCTCGATTGCTATTTTATGACGAAATTTTTTTTAAATTAATTAAATTCAAGTCAATTTTGAAAATTCGTGGTTACAAATAACGGCTGATTTTATACAATAAAAAGACTATTGGCAAAAAGTATTTTTTATTCGTTTTTCAAATTCATTGAGCATTTCTGTTGTAAAATCCAAATGAGTAACTAATCGAACAGTTTGTTTTCCAAACGAACTGCCCAAAATACCAATTTCTTTCATTTTTTTCAAAAAATCTGCACTTGTCATGCCTTCTTTTAAGTTAAAAATAACAATGTTTGTGAGAACGGGTAGTAAGTTTTTTACTTGAGGTAAAGCACTCACAATATCGCCAATAATGCGTGCATTCAAATGGTCTTGGGCTAGGCGTTCGATGTGATTATCAAGGGCATAAATACCTGCTGCGGCTAAATATCCGGCTTGCCGCATAGCTCCACCAAAAACTTTTCTAAATCTACGCGCTTCATCGATAAATTGCTTATTTCCAATAATTAACGAACCTACTGGTGCTCCCAAACCTTTCGACAAACAAACAGAAATAGAATCGAAGGGCTGCGCAAAGTCGCTTGGATTTTGTCCTGTTTCGGTTAAAGCATTGAAAATACGAGCTCCATCGACGTGTAATTTCAAGTTATACTTTAAGCAAATGGCTTTAATTTTTTCAACTTCGGCAAAATTGTAATAGGCTCCGCCACCTTTGTTGGTTGTATTTTCGAGGGCAACTAATTTGGTTTTGGCATGATGAAAATCTGACGGATTGATGTTTTCTTCAACATCTTCAGCCGTAATGCAGCCTCTGTTTCCTTTCAAAAGACGCACTGAAGCACTCGAATTGAGCGCAATTCCGCCACCCTCGAAATTGTAAATATGCGCTGTTTGGTCGCAAATAACTTCATCGCCCGCATTTGTGTGCACTTTTATGGCTATTTGATTTGCCATAGTTCCCGAAGGAGTGTAAAGCGCAGCTTCTTTTCCAAAAAGCTGTGAAGCTTTGTTTTCCAAGGCATTAACTGTTGGGTCTTCGCCAAAAACATCATCTCCCACTTGCGCTGCAAACATTGCTTCGAGCATTCCTTGGGTAGGTCGAGTTAGCGTATCACTTCGTAAATCTATAATCATTTTTATTGTTTTTATTAATTAAAATCGAAAACTTGCTTCAATTTTATAGAATTTATTGCTTTGCAAATTTAATAAATTATGTAAATAGTTGGAGCTATCATTGAATAAATTTGCGGTTTTATTTTCCGTAAAATATTTTTTTTTGAAAAACATTAAGATTTTACCAACATTACACAATTTTTGCAATCAAATTCGAGCATAAATTTTTGGTTGTTGTATTTTAAATATTTTGGTATTTCGCTTTTTGTTGGTTTTTGATATTTTTCACACTGCCCTAAATTGTATTTTATACAAAGTTTGGTAACCATCAATTGCTTATTTTCCTTATTTTCGCTTAATTCAAAGGCTTTTTCTACCTTTTCTACTCCATGCCGCTGATAAAATTTTGCCGACAACGAATTTGAAATATTTGCTTGGTAATTAAGTTCTTTTTCAAAATATGGAAACGAATTGGGGGTATGCCGAATTTTTTCGGTTGTGTAATTTGCACCTAAACGTTCGTAAAGTTCTGCTAATACAGAGCGTCTAAGCTCGTTGAGCTTTGAGGTTTGAATGAAGTAAGCCGTGGAAAATTCAATTTTCAAATCGGTAATTTTAAAGATGGTGCCGCCTGTTTTAGTTAATTGATTTTTAATATTTTCAATTGCTTTTTCTGCATTATTGGCTATTTCTTTTTCAATTTCTAGTGTTTGCTCTACCGAGTAATTTTGATTTTCTACGCTTGCTTTTAAGCGAAAGCCTGTTTGTATTTCGCTCAAAAACAAGCGAATTGATACAAATCTACAATTTTCGATGCTCGAAAGTGTTTTTATAAATTGATGGTCGTGATTTCTATAAATTTCAAACTCCTTTTTAAGCAAGGCAAGTTGGTTTGTGTAAATTTTTTTATCTATTACTTTTTCTACACGCAAGCCAATTAGTTCCTTGTTTTCATTCAAAAAGCAAAGTCCATCGCCATTGCTAAGTTCTTCATTTGTTAGAAGTTGGAAATATTCGCTTGTAATGTTTGTTATTTTACCCAAACTTTTGCCCAGCGATTTTGGTGTATCGAGCGAATGAATATCTTGCTTTCGTCCGTTCAAAAAATAATCGGAATATTTTCGATTGAATGTTTTTTCGGCATCTGGCTCAAAATCAAAGAAGAAATGACCTATCGAAGAGGTTTTGTATGTAGGTTTATTTTCTAAAATAGAATCTAATTTTTTGCGATAAAATGCCGTATTATTTTTCAAATAATTTTCATCTTTCATGCGTCCTTCTATTTTGAACGAAGTAACACCAGCTTGTATCAAGTCGTATAAATAATCGGCTCTATTCATGTCTTTTAGCGAAAGAAGATGTTTGTTTTTGAGCATCGTTTTTCCGGTTTTGTCTATCAAATCGAATGGCAAACGGCAGGCTTGCGCACATTCGCCACGATTTCCACTTCTACCGCCCAGATAATGACTAATATAGCACTGTCCGCTGTAACTTACGCACAAGGCTCCATGCACAAATACTTCAAGCTCGGCAGTTGTCTCTTTCTTAATTTCAATAATCTGATTTTCAGAAAGTTCGCGAGCTAAAACAACGCGCGAAAAGCCCACTTTTTCGAGAAAATTTACTTTCATCGCGTGCGTATTGTGCGCTTGTGTGCTTGCATGCAAGGCAATAGGCGGAAGTTTCATTTCCAAAATTCCTAAATCTTGAACAATCAAAGCATCGACACCGGCTTGGTAAATTTGATTGATTAATTTTTCAGTTTCTTCTAACTCATTCTCATACAATATAGTATTTAGTGCTACATAAACTTTTGCATGAAACTTGTGCGCGTACTTAGCTAGTTGCTCAATGTCGTGCAATGAATTTCCTGCAGATGCTCGCGCCGAAAATTTTGGCGCACCTATATAAACAGCATCTGCTCCAAAGTTGATGGCTATTTTTCCATAATCCGAATTTTTAGCCGGAGAAAGAAGTTCTAGCTGTTTTATTCTAATTTCGTCCGGCATTTTTCTCGTTTATTGTTGATTTATTGGCTTCTTCTAAATATTTGAGGTCTTGCAAATATTCGTCCCAAGTGAGTGTTCGGAAATGATTGGGTGTAGGAGGCGTTAATTCTTCCTTTTTTAGTTGATATACAAAGATATTTTCTTCAATCTTTTCTACTTTTATTACTTTACAATGCACCTTGTAAGTGTCGCGAACAAATCGCAAAACAACATGCAAAAGTCCCTCGCTTACAAGTAAATAAGCGTCTTTATTGTCTATCATATATGGAAAAAGTTCTGAGCCTTTTTCAATTCCTAATTGTTTTAATGCGCTATAAAAACGAGGCGAAAAAGTAGTCCAGCCCAAGCTAATTGTCTTAAATTTATTATCATAGCTTTTCAAAGGCGACTGATTTCTAACCTTTACACTTTCGGGTTGAATTAGTATAAATTTATTTTCGTAATTTTTCTGAAGATGCTCATAAGAGGCATCAAAATCGGCTTGTATTTGTTTTTCTAACTCAATATACTCGTCATAAACGGTAACTTGTTTGTATAAATAAACAGCTAAAATAATTAAAAAGGCAGAAGCAAGCAGATTTTTAATTCCTTTTAATTGTGTTTTTGCAGTCTCTGAAAACAGAGGAATTGCTATGGGCAATAAAGTAAATAGAGCAGAAATAAACAAAATAGGGTTTCCTATTCGTTCTGGAAAACGCTGAAAAACAAGCATATATAATATGAAGGCAAAGATAAAAACAATGTACAAAATTACCCAAATAGTATGCAGTGGTTTGTGATAAAAAAAGTTTAGTAGCAAAATAATGAGAATAAAATAAACAAATTTTGCATATATTTTAGTATAATATTCCCACACAACATCAAAATTTATGCTCTTTATCATTTCCGAGTTTGTAGGCAAAGGGAGCGAGTAGTCAAAAATATTCTGAATTGTTTGCTGGTTGTATTTATTTTCATCAACAAATATCCACGATAGCAACATCTGATAATCTTCTGGATTCCATTTGTTTACTTCTAATAACTTCTGATTATTGAAATTAACCCTAGCAATATTAAAATCGTGAAATTGCCCACGAACAGCATTAAATTTTATAAAATCTTTATCTTGCTGACTAAGATTAGCCGATTCGTAAAAATAATTGAAGCTAACAAAAAGCACAAAAGGCAGCGAAAACGCCAGCAATGGCTTCCATAATTTTTTAAAATGCAAAATTAAGATAAGCCCAAACATAGGAAAACCAAAAGCTACAACTCCAAAAACGGCTTGCATGCGTACTAAAAATGACAACGAAAAAACAATACCTATGAGTACTATTTTGAAATAACTAATCTTTTGGCTGTGAAATATATACACAAAAAAAGCAAATAAAGCACTGCCTCCTGCAAGAAAACTTACCGAATTATAGCCAATCTCGAGAACAAAATAAATAGCCAAGCTCAAAAAACTGATTGCAAGAGGAATAAAAAACAGTCGCAAATTTTCTGCTTTATTTAAAGCATAAAGTACTAAACTGAAGCTTATTGCAGTTGATAAATACAAAAACCAGCCGTACCATTCTACCGACGAGCTTAGATGAAAATATAAAAAAGTAAAAAATTTTCCCAACGAAAATGCCATAAAACTAACTGCAAAGCCGCCTTTTATATCGTCGAGGATTGCAATATTATCATTGACATGATATTTTTGTAAAATAGTAGAAAGTAAAAAAGTATATAAAAAAGCAACACCAAATAAAATATACGAATGCTTATTTAAAAACAGTTGTAACTTATAACTAAATATATTATAATTTTCAAAAAAAGTTTTTCTTTTTTGTACCTCTACTTTCTTTGTTTGTGGTATTTTTTTTGCCGAATTATGCTTTTTCATGCACTTTTTTTTTTACAAAAATTGAATATTGTTGTTGATTTGCTTTAATAAACGTATTGCTTAAAGCCTTTTTTATTTCAAATACTATCTATTTATTTATACTTTATGCAATTTTTTCTGTTTGCAAACTTATAAAAAAATAGAAAAATAAAAAAAAATAAAATACAGAAACAAAATAATTACGACTTTTATTTTTCTAATACTAAAAAAAGCATGATATTTGTTTTTAACTAATTGGCAAAATTATTAAAATAGCAGGCTGATAGAATGGCTAAAGTTTTAATTTGAATTTTAAAATGAGCTATTAGACTCGTACTTATATTTTCTATTTTTCAAAATATACAATTAAATTTGGTTCACGACTTATCTATTTTTTCCAAAATGAAAAAAACGATTCTCTTTATATTGATGCTTGTAATTATTATAAGCTCGCAGGCTCAAACTCAAAACGATTACAATTTAGCGTTCAAATATTACAACGAACAAGATTTTGAAAAAGCAGCCGTTCTGTTTGAAAAAATTTTCAAGCAAAACGGCTCGAAAACTTACTTTACCTACTATATGAGCTGTTTGTTAGAAATAAAAGATTTTGAAACAGCCGAAAAAGAGGCTAAAAAGCAGCTTAAAAAAAATCCCGACGATGGAAGTTTTGTCATAGAATTGGGGTATGTATATAAAAAACAAGGATTAATTGACAAAGCAGAAATTCAATTCAATCAGGCAATTAACAATATTGGCACGCAAAAATACAATGCCACAGAAATGGCAAATATTTTTATACAAAGGCGTGATTATCAACTTGCCGAGCGGGCTTACCTCAAAGCTCGAGAACAAAATCCAGAATACTCTTTCCGCTACGAGTTGGCGAATATCTATTCGATAGATAGAAGTTTTGATAAAATGGCAAACGAATATGTTGAACTTTTGGTTGAAGACGAGACCCAAATTGGCAATGTACAGAACAGGTTACAATATTTTGTAACTAACGACATCGACGAAAGTTTCTCAGAAATACTCAGAAAAACAACCTTGCGCAAGCTTCAACAGTTGCCCAACAAAAGCATTTTGAACGAGCTACTTATTTGGCTTTTTGTACAGAAAAAAAACTTTTCGGCGGCACTTATTCAAGAAATAGCAATTGATAAACGCTTCGATTTGGCTGGACAGCGAGTTTTAAACTTAGGCGATTTGGCACTTTCGAACGAAGATTACGATGCGGCTTTGAAATCGTATGCTTACATTATCGAAATTGGCGAAAAAAGTTTTTTTTATCCCAAAGCAAAAATTAGCCACTTAAATGTAAAATTTCAGGTACTTTTGAACGACAAAAAATCGACCAAAGCTCAATATCAAAGCCTCGAAAACGAATATTTGGCTACGCTCAATGCACTGGGGCAAACCCCAAAAACCATTCCTTTGATGATAGACATGGCTCATATTCAGGCTTTTTACTTAAACAAAGCTCAGCACGCGCTCGATTTGCTAGATTACGCTTCGGGTTTGCCTGGTGTTAAACCCGAAGTGCAGGCTCAATGTTTTATGAAAATGGCTGATATTCAAATGATTTTGGGAGACGTGTGGGAAGCAACTCTCATTTACGCAAAAATAGAAAAAGACAACGACCAAAATCCCATGGGGCACGAAGCGAAATATAGAAAAGCCCGATTGGCTTTTTTCATTGGCGATTTTAAATGGGCACAAGCACAACTTGATGCTCTCAAAGCGGCTACTACTAAGCTAATTGCCAACGATGCCTTTCAACTTTCGCAGCTCATAAAAGACAACTTAGCCGACGATACCATCACCCAAGCACTCCAAATTTATGCACGTGCCGGCTTGCTCGAACTGCAAGAAAAAGACTCGATGGCACTAAAAACCATCGACTCTGTTTTTGTAAGTTTTCCGGCAAATGCTATTTTAGATGATGCACTTTTGTTCAAAGCCGATATTATGCACAAACGCAAAGATTATCGACAAGAAGCTACTTTTTTACAACAAATTATCGACACTTATTTTTTCGATATTTTAGCCGACGATGCTGTTTTTAGATTGGCGCAACTCAATGAATTTCAATTCAAAGACTCCGAAAAAGCAATGGAGTTTTACAAAACCATTATTACTGAATTTCCGGCAAGTATTTACGTAGCCGAAGCTCGAAAACGTTTTAGAGAATTGCGTGGCGACAAAACGATTTAAAAGCAAACAATGAATTTTTGCTTGTGCAAAAACGCTCATAATTTTGTTCTTTAAAGTGTTAAAAGTTATAAATATTTATTTGCAATCGAAAGTATAAAAACAAATTACTCTGTTGTAATTTTATCACATAAAAATATAAAAATCATAATTTCAACTAACTTTTTGAAAAGGTTATTTGTATGTTAAACTACCAAAATAGTTTAAGTAAAAAAAATAATTTATTCCAATAAAATATGGAAATTGTAACAATAGACCAAGAAATAAAAGGACGTTTTCGCAACGATTATCACCGAGCAATAATAAATATGACCTATACTTTGAATCAAGTAAAGTATCAATTTTTGCAACATTTGAAAAAGCATGGTTTAACTGAGCCTCAATACAATGTGTTGCGTGTTTTGCGTGGTTTTAGAAGCGAAGGAGCCGTTTCTATTGGTTTTTTGAAAGAACGAATGCTCGATAAAAATTCAGATATGAGCCGAATTGTTGATAAACTTCTTGAAAAAGAACTTGTTAGTCGAAAAAAACATGAAGCAGATAGAAGGCAAAAAGACATTGAAATTACACAAAAAGGCATTGATTTAATTGCATCAATGTCTGATTCTGAAAGCAAAGCAGATACTTTACTTGATAACTTAGCCCCCGAAGAAATACAACAATTTAATTATTTGCTCGACAAAATACGTGTAAATAAGACATAAAACCTTATCTTTTTTCACAAACAAGAATCTTTTCAAAGAAAAAAAACAAAATTTCATTTTAATTTTTATCTTTGTACTAGCAAAGTTTAAGAACATTTTTTAGTGTTAAATTTTATCTCAAAGATTTTGAGCACAATACTTTCCATAACAGATTTTCTCCAAAAATCGGAGTATATTCCGGTTATTGATGTACGTTCGCCCGCCGAATTTGAAGCAGGGCACATAGAAGGAGCTATCAATTTGCCAATTTTTAGCAACGACGAACGTGCAAAAGTTGGGACTTTGTACAAACAAAAAGGTAAGAACGAAGCCGTCATTTTAGGCTTAGAGCTAGTTGGTGTGAAACTTGCAAATTTCTCACTTACTGCACTTTCGCTTGCAAAAGAAAAGCAACTGCTAGTCTATTGCTGGCGCGGAGGAATGCGCAGCGCATCGATGGCTTGGCTTTTTGAAACAGTAGGAATAGAAACTTTTATTTTAAGTGGAGGCTATAAAACCTTTAGAAATCA
>JFJP01031703.1_pt1 | contig 29100 bp, 33 predicted proteins | sample 431651 | NCBI WGS metagenome assembly JFJP01 (sample SAMN02602958, study PRJNA72255) | Microbial mat metagenome, whole genome shotgun sequencing project. | biome: fresh water; feature: sink hole; material: water; isolation source: purple microbial (photo- and chemosynthetic) mats found in... | reverse complement strand
ATTGCGTGAGTAATTTATCTAACTCGCGTTCATTGTCTAATGGCGTTTTAAAAATCAAGCTATCATTTTGATATAAAATCGCTGTTTCATTATCCTGAAATAAGGTATTGATTAAAGGATAACCTGCCTTGATTTTATTCGTAATTTCTTTATCTAAATCAACATTGGCTTTACTTTCCCAATAGCCACAATCTAGCCGTAAATTATTTTTAACAATCCCATCAGGACGAATTAAATCGCCTTTTTTGCTTTTAATGCTAATTTCACTGGCAAGCCATAAATGCTGTTTTTCCGCATAATGATTTATCAAGCGTTTAAAATAGTCTTTATTGGTTTGTTCGTGATTTTTTCCACTAAAGGCTTTATTTTTTGCCACGTCATTGTGGTATTGGTTTATCGCTTGAATCGACATAAATGCGCCTAATTATTTTCCTTGCATTAAAGCTTCTATTTCAGCAATGGTTTTCGGTACGGCACGGGTTAAAATTTCGTAGCCTTGTTTAGTGACTAACACATCATCTTCAATCCGAATCCCAATTCCACGCCATTTTGCCTCCACCGTTAAACAATCGAGTTGTACATAAATGCCTGGTTCAACCGTTAAAACCATCCCCGCTTCTAAAACCCGCCATTGGTCATTGATTTTATAATCGCCCACATCATGCACATCCATTCCCAGCCAATGCCCGATGCGGTGCATATAAAAGGCTTTGTATTTTTCCTCTTCAATCAATTTTTCAACGTCACCACTTAACAGCCCCAATTCAACCAAGCCGCGCGTTATCACCAAAACGGAGGCTTCGTGGGCTTTATTCCATAAATTACCCGGATAAATTTGTTCCAGTGCGGCGTGTTGCGCGTCAAGCACCAATTGATAAAGCTGTTTTTGTACGGCTGAAAAACGCCCTGACACAGGAAAAGTGCGGGTGATATCGGCTGCATAGTGGTCACATTCTGCCCCGGCATCAATCAGCACTAAATCGCCTTTGCGCAATTTGGTATTATTTTGGGTGTAATGCAACACACAGGCATTTTTGCCGCCCGCCACAATCGACGGATACGCCACCGCGCGTAATCCTTCCTGCATGAATTCATGGATAATTTCAGATTCCAATTGATATTCATACAACCCCGCTTTGCAAATTTGCATCACACGGCGATGGGCTTGTGCCGAAACAGTCGCGGCACGGCGCATTAATTTTAATTCGGCGGCACTTTTAAACAGGCGCATTTCGTGCAGAATATGTTCCAAAGAAACCAATTCCCCCGGCGCACTAATATAATTGCGCGATTGGCTGCGAATGTGATTAATCCATTCTAATAATTTATGGTCTAAATCACTGTCACGCCCCATCGGATAAAAAACCTTGGCTTTATTTTCAATCAAGCCGGGTAAAATATCGTTTAAATCATCAATGGGAAACGAATCGTCCGCGCCATAATGGGTAGTCGCACCTTCTAAACCGGCGTGCGCCCCTTCCCAAAGGGCTTTTTTTTCATCAAATTCGCGACAAAACAAAATATATTCGCCTTGTTCCCGTCCAGGAATAAAAACCGCTAACGCCCCCGATTCATTAAACCCTGTTAAATAATAAAAATCGCTGTCTTGTCGATACGGATAATCGACATCACGATTGCGGGTTTGATTGGGTGCGCTAGGAATTAAGCCAATATTGCCTTTGCCAATTTGCTGCATCACATTTTTACGCCGGCGTTTAAATTCTGTTTGTTTCATACATTTAAAAAAAGTTAAAAGAGGATTGCTTAATGAAGTGCGCTAGATGGTGAGGAAAGCCATTCATCACGAATAATTAATACAGCCGCCCGAAGATATTGATGAATTTGCATAAACGCCTCTGCGTCTTCCTCATTTTCGTCCTCTATATCGGTATCAAGTTTGGTAAACTCGATAATTTCACGCAAAATGGCGGTGATTTCTGGCGTGGTGGGCGCATTGGCGGTGGCATAACCTATGCCCCATAAAAAGCCTTCACACCATTGACTGAGCGTGATGGCTTGTTCTTGTAAATCTTCATCGCTGGGCAATAATAAATCAAAGTCAAAGCCAGCCTGCTCAGGTTGTAAAAATGTGCGGGTTAGTTCAAACAAATCAACTAAAGTTGCTTTCTCCTCTTCCAATAAAAACCTATCCTCATTGATTATTTGAGCCAGCCAAGTCACACCTTGGGCATTTGGGTCTACACACAACAGCGCGGATGCGATACCATGCGCTTGTGCCGCTTCTAAATCACTGCCATGTTGTTGTAAAATTTCATTGATTATCTGATAGCTCATCACATCCCACTTATATAATTTTGCTCTAGCTAAAAAAAATAGAACGTGTATGCTACCATTGAACAGACTTAAGAGAATATGTGCATCCTGTAATTATCTTTTAATCACGCCCTTGCCTTGCTAAAATTCTTTACCAACACCCTAACCGACTTTGTGTATTTATCATTATGTCAGATCCCAATTTAAAGCCTATCTCAGAATATAATGAGCTAGAAACTCAACTCAATGAGTTGCTTAAACGCTATGATTCATTAAAAACTGAAAATCAGCTCCTGAAAGTTAAACAAGAATCACTCGTCAAGGACAAGGCCAATTTGTTAGCCAAAACAACCTTGGCAAAAAGCAAGGTTGAAGCCATGATTACCCGATTAAAAGCAATGGAGGAAGGTTCGTGAGTGCTGCATTAAAATCTGTCAATATTTCTATTTTAAACAAAGACTACAAAGTGGCTTGTCTAAGAGATGAAGAAGAAAACCTGCTCAACGCGGCACGCAAATTAGACCGGCAAATGCGCGAGATTCAAGATGCGGGCAAAATCAATGGTGGTGAAAGAATCGCTGTGATGGTCGCACTTAATATCTTGATTGAATTACAGCAATTACAAAACAAACAACAAACCCCAGAACAAGAGTTTTCTGGGAAATTAATTAATTTACGCCACAAAATAGAAAACGCCTTAGAAACAGCGTAAAATGTAAACTGTATCTCCTGCGGCGTTTGAGGTGGTGTGCTGGGTGTTTCCTGAACCTATATTGCCTTCGGGAGCTGATTTTGGCACTGGTGTGCAGACCTGTTTTAGATAGGTAGCCTAAATTGCCAGCGATGTTCCCACTTGAACCCTCGGTTCAAGGACGAAAGCGCATACGGCGCAGGTGGGAGATACTTTAAAACCACGCTTTATAGACCTTCCAAACAACATAAGTAAAAATTCTTAGCTGTGTTGTTTTTTGCTGTAAGCATCCTTTGTAAATTCCCACTTATCCCAAACAAAAACCTGTTTGACTTGGATAAATTCAATTCCTGCACGATTTTCCAGTACCGCCATTCATTGTCCTGACTGAATCAGTCGTGACTGTTATAGCTGCCTTCCTTGTTTTAGACTGTTCAAAGTAACCGTAGTGATAAAATAATGCTACTATTGAACAATAGACGGATAAAAAAACACAGCCTGTCATTTTATGTTTAAACTTTGCTTGAGGATGTTATGGATATTGCAGAACTATTAACTTTCATGGTTAAAAATAAATCGTCTGATTTACATTTGTCGGCTGGTTTGCCCCCGATGATTCGAGTGGATGGGGATATGCGCCGGGTGAATGTGCCTGATTTAGATCATAAACAAGTTCATGGCTTAATTTATGACATTATGAATGACAAACAACGCCGCGATTATGAAGAACTGCTAGAAACCGACTTTTCCTTTGAATTACCAGGGGTTGCACGGTTTCGAGTGAATGCGTTTAACCAAAATCGTGGGGCAGCGGCGGTATTTCGCTGTATTCCTTCTGAAATTTTAAGCCTTGATACGCTAAAAGCCCCGAATTTATTTAAAGAAATTACCCATCAAGGGCGTGGGATGATTTTGGTTACAGGGGGTACAGGGTCAGGTAAATCAACGACTTTGGCGGCGATGGTCGATTATATTAACACCACCCGCTATGAACATATTTTAACTGTGGAAGACCCGATTGAGTTTGTGCATAAATGTAAAAAGTCGCTGATTTCACAACGGGAAATTCATCGCGATACGCACGGTTTTAATGAAGCGTTGCGCTCGGCACTGCGCCAAGACCCCGATATTATTCTAGTCGGTGAGATGCGCGATTTGGAAACGATTCGCTTGGCAATGTCAGCGGCAGAAACAGGGCATTTAGTGTTTGGGACGCTACACACCAGTTCTGCCTCTAAAACCATTGATAGGATTATTGATGTATTTCCTGCGGCAGAAAAAGAAATGATTCGGGCGATGTTATCTGAATCGTTAAAATGCGTTATCGCCCAGCAATTGCTGAAAAAAGTGGGTGGTGGGCGGATTGCCGCGCATGAAATTTTGATTGGTACACCTGCGATTCGGAACTTAATTCGTGAAGCGAAAGTGGCGCAAATGTATTCTGCAATTCAAACAGGTCGAAAAGATGGAATGCAAACTCTAGACCAAGATTTGAAGGATAAAATTGACAAGGGGTTGATTACAAAAGAAGAGGCACGCAGTAAGGCGGCGAATAAAAAAGATTTTCTTTAACAGGGGTTCTCATGGACTTCAACGCTTTGCTAGCCCTTATGGTGCAACAAAAAGCCTCGGATTTATTTATCACCGAAGGCAAGCCCCCTTGCATGAAAGTGGATGGCTCGCTGGTTGAAGTCGCCAAACAAGCCTTGACAGCCGAACAAACCGCAAAAATTGTGCAAGGGATTATGAGTCCTGCTTATCGGGATGAATTTGCCAAAACCAAAGAATGTCAATTTGCCATCAGCGTTCCTAATTTAGGGCGGTTTCGCGTGAGTGCTTTTACCCAACGCGATGCAGCAGGGATGGTATTGCGGCGAATTGAAAGCATCATTCCTGATATGGATGCGTTAAGTTTGCCGCCTGTGTTAAAAGAGTTGGTGATGCAAAAGCGTGGCTTGGTGTTATTTGTTGGGGGAACAGGGACAGGAAAATCAACTTCGTTAGCTTCGCTGATTAAATATCGCAATCAAAACAGCAAAGGGCATATCATCACCATTGAAGACCCGATGGAATATGAACATCCCCATTTAGGCTGTATTATCACGCAGCGCGAAGTGGGGATTGACACAGAATCCTATGAAGTTGCCTTAAAAAACACCTTGCGCCAAGCCCCTGATGTAATTTTAATTGGTGAAATCAGAACTCGTGAAACCATGCAGCACGCGGTGACTTTCGCTGAAACAGGGCATTTATGTCTTAGCACCTTACACGCCAATAATGCCAATCAAGCCTTAGACCGCATTTTGCACTTTTTTCCTGAAGAAATGCACGCGCAATTATTTATGGATTTATCCCTGAATTTACGCGGCATTGTGGCACAGCAATTAATTAAACGCTCTGATGGCAAAGGGCGTTATCCTGCGGTTGAGGTGTTAATTAACACCCCGTTAGTTTCCGATATTATTCGTAAAGGCGAGGTGCATCGCTTAAAAGAAGTGATGAAAGCGGGTAAAGAATATGGGATGCAAACCTTTGACCAAGCGTTATTCAGTCTGTATTTAGCAGGAAAAATCAGTTATGACGATGCACTGCATTCGGCAGATTCAGAAAACGAAGTGCGCTTGATGATTAAGTTTAGCACTGACCACAGCACAGGTTTTATGGAAGAGGAAAATATCATTACGTTGTCAGCCGTTGACCAAGAAGGGTCTGATTTATCTTACTCTCGTAACCTGCGCTCTAAAAAATAGCTAGTTAGCCGCGCTTACTTCTGGAAATAACAAGCCCATTACCAGATAAGCCGAAAACATATACAAAAAACCAATCCCAAAGCCAAAGCTGAAAGACTCAGACAGAGTGTGGCGAAAAATATGTCCTATCACCGCCCAATGCCATAACATCAGCCCTATCATGGCTAACACCGCCATATCGCCCAGAATATTGTTTGCCACCAGCATTGAGGCCGTTGCAGGAATCGCACACAAACTAATCAACATATCTGTGCCTAATAATGCGCAAAAAGTTTTTTGATAGCGGGCTAATTTTCCTGTTATTGATAGCGTAATGTAAGTGAAACTTGCCAAGATGAAAATATCAGTTGCTACTTGCAAGAGTGCTTTAAAGAAATGCGCTGACATAAAAAACATCAAAAAACTGACTAGCGCATAACCTGCTAAAGTTGCTTGGGTTAAAAGGCGCGAATAAGGAATATCTTGTGGCCCTTTTCTAAATAAGCAGATGTCGTAAAAAAATTTTAAAATTTCAAACATGGGTTACTCCGCATTTTCTAAGTGTTCCTCAGCTAATAGCCATGATTCTTCGGCTGCTGCTAAGGCTTTGTCAATCGCCGTTTTTTGTTCTAGCACATTCTTTAATCGCAATTTTTCTGTTTCTGCATAAATAGCAGGCTCTGCCAATTGCTGTTCTAGCTGCTGCTGTTGTGCATAATAACGTGCAACGCTTGCTTCGGCTTTTTTAATGGCATCCAATAATGGCTTTAACCGTTGCCGCCGTTCTGCCTCCGCTTTACGCTGGTCTTTGCGTGAAACTTGTCCCTCGCCATTCTCCACAGTTGTCGTTTCGGCGGATGTCTTTTTTTGTTCGGCGAGAAAGGTACGATAATCGTCTAAATCGCCATCAAACAGTTGTATTTTTCCGTCTGCCACTAATAAAAAACGGTCTGTCACTGAACGCAACAAGTGTCTATCATGGGAAACAACAATCATCGCCCCTTGATAGTCCTGCAACGCGACACTTAACGCATGACGCATTTCCAAGTCTAAATGGTTCGTTGGCTCATCCAATAATAATAAATTGGGATTTTGATACACCAACAAAGCCAGCACTAAACGGGCTTTTTCGCCCCCTGAAAAAGGCGCAACCTCTTCTAAAACTTTGTCACCGCGAAAATCAAAGCCCCCCAAAAAGTTACGCAATTCTTTTTCCGTTGCCTGTGGATTGAGCTTTTGCAAATGCCACAGCGGTGATTGGTCTAAACGGAGTTGTTCCAATTGATGTTGGGCAAAATAGCCCATTTTCAGTGCGTCAGCTTTGCGCAACACACCACTCAAAGGCAGCATATCACCTGCCAATACTTTGATTAAACTGGATTTTCCTGCGCCATTTGCCCCTAATAAGCCAATTCTATCGCCTGGTACAATGGTTAAATTGGCTGCTTTAACAATCACTTTATCGGCATAGCCAATAGCCGCCTCTTCCAGTTGTAACAAAGGATTGGGCATTTTGTCAGGCACGGGAAAACTAAAATCAAACGGTGAATCCACATGGGCTTGGGCAATAAGCTCCATGCGCTCCAATGATTTTATCCGACTTTGCGCTTGCCGTGCTTTGGTGGCTTGCGCTTTAAAGCGAGTCACAAAACTTTGAATATGGGCAATTTCCCGCTGTTGTTTTTCGTAAGCCGATTGCTGTTGCGAAAGCTTTTCCGCCCGCATCACTTCAAAGGCTGAATAGTTGCCCGTATAAATTTGTGCCTTTTGCTGCTCCAAATGAACGATATGGGTGGTAATCGTATCGAGAAAATCTCGGTCATGTGAAATTAATAGCAGTGTTCCTGCATATTTGAGTAGCCAATCTTGCAACCAAATCACTGCGTCTAAATCTAAATGGTTGGTGGGTTCATCCAAGAGTAAAACATCCGAGCGACACATCAAGGCTTGGGCTAAATTTAAACGCATTCGCCATCCACCTGAAAAAGAATTGACAGGCTGTTGTTGCTGGGCGGTAGTAAAACTTAAGCCGCTTAATAACCGTGCAGCACGGACTGGTGCAGTATAGCCATCAATATGGTCTAAAGCGGCGTGCAGTTCACCGAGTTTTAGCCCTTCATGTTGTTGTTCTGCTAGGACTAAAGCCTGTTGCAAACGGCGCAACTCTCGATCGCCATCCATCACATAGTCAATAGCCGCACAATTTAAAGCAGGGGTTTCTTGCGCAACATGAGCAATTTCCAGCTGTGTAGGCAAAGAAAAATCCCCGACATCAGCGTGAAGTTCATCTCGAATCAAGGCGAATAAGCTGGATTTTCCAGTGCCGTTCGCCCCTGTAATGCCTACTTTTTGTCCTTTGTGAATAATAAAAGTCGTGTCGGTAAATAGAATTTGTGTACCGCGTCGCAGCGTGAGATTTTTAAAATTTAACATAATGATTTAATTAATAGAATCGGCTATGTGAAAAACCGCTTCCAAGCTTTTGGCATCCAGCAAATTATCAGCCCACTGTTCTAACGTATCACTATTGGCTTGTTGTAATTTTTTTTGCACCCATTCAGGCAACACACCAAACCGTTTAGCTAATAAGCGTTTAAATAGCAAAGACTCGCCCTCAACAACACCTTCTTGCCTACCTTCTTGCCTACCTTCTTGCCTACCTTCTTGCCTACCTTCTTGCCTGCCTTCTTGCCTGCCTTCTTGCCTACCTTCTTGCCTACCTGCTTCCAAACCTTCGTGTTTCCATTGTTTGACCCAAGAATCAACACATTCTTCTAACATAATTGCCATCTCCTCTAAATTTTGTGCCGCTCTAAATGCGTGTGGGTCTTCTAAGCGGGTTGATAAGGTAAAATTAACCCAGTGTCGAAAGACCCGCTCCAATTCGGGGGCGTGTTTGACTAGCAAAAACAAGCGCATAACCTGCTTTGCTTTGGTTAAAATCGCATCGTCTTTTTCCAGTTGAAATAACATCGCTACTGCATTGTCAATATCATTTAGTACAGCGACAGGATATTGACACTCGTCAATCAAATAATAACAAAGCGTAGGGCTGTAGCGTGCTAAAGCCGCACTGGGTTTAGCAATCAATTCTGCAATATCTAAAGGACACCGCCACGGCTGTTGTCCTCGGTGCAGCACAATAGGCAAAACAGGCGGCAATTTATGTTGGGCGGTCAATTTTTGGCTGGCAATTAAATCCTGATACAAAAGCCCTAAATAAGTCATCATTCGCACCGCCATAAAATAGTCGCGGGTTGATTGAAATTCCAGTAACAGATAAATATATAAGTCTTGGTTTTTCCAGCGAACTTTCCAGATGACATCATCAAAACGTTCTCGACAATCATCACTGACAAAGCTGGCATTGGTTTTTTCTAGGGTAGAAAAATCTAATTCAGCGACCCAATCTTGATTGACAAAACTTTCCAACAACTGTTGAATAATTTGTGCGTGGGTAAAAATAGCTTTGTAACTGGCATCATGTTGACCCATATTAAATTAACCTGCTCGCTCAATCATCCCTTCGGCTTGTTCGGCAAATTCTTCTAAGTTGCCTTTTTTCAAGGTTGCAACAGGAATAATCAATGCACTGTCTAAATCAACATAAATATAAACATATTTATCACCATATTCCACCCGCATTAAATCTTTCCACGCCATTTTTTCTTTGCCTGACGGTGATTTCACCACCAAATAATGTTGGTCTATGCTTAAATGATAGTCACCAAACAGCTTTTTTTTCTCCTCTTCAGTGTATTTTGCCAAAATTTGCCGGCGCATATCCATTTTAGTTTCATAAGGTTTAAAGCCCAATAGCCATAGTAAACCAAACCCTAAAATATAAGCAGGCATTTCCATGTCCTTATAGTAGATATAGTAAAATAGGCTGATAAATAGCAAAATTCCCATCATAAAAAACCGATGTTTGCGTAAATCCGCCTGCAAGGGGAGGTTATTTTTTAAGCGGGCTTCGTTGAAGTGCATTAAATCTTCTTGGCTAAATTCGTATTCGATTTCAAACATAGTGCAACTCTGGGTGATTGAGATAAATTAAACGTTTTTCTTTCATTATAAACAAAGCATCAAAATCATGGCAGGTTGTTTCATTATAGTGTGTAAATAAAGCCTTAAGAGCGTTTTAGTCAGATTTAGGGTATAGAAAGAGATTACTTTCATTAACAAAGAGATAGACTATGAAACATTATTTGCAAAAAGCCCAAACCTATTTACAGCAAACTGAACGGGCTGATTTTTTAGCCCCCTTGGCATTACGATTGTATTTAGTCCCCATTATGTGGATGGCAGGAACCAAAAAATTTGAAAACTTTTCCAGTACCGTCGAGTGGTTTGGTAATGATGAATGGGGCTTAGGTTTGCCATTTCCGTTATTAATTGCCGCTTTTGTCACCGCAACAGAAATTTTTGGCGCAATTTTTCTATTCTTTGGCTTTGCGGTGCGTTGGATTTCAATTCCGTTATTTATAACTATGATAGGCGCAATCATAACTGTACATGGGCAAAATGGCTGGCTAGCCATTGCTGAACCAGATGGCTTTTTTGCCAGTGAACGTACGGTTGGAGCGGCACTTCGTCTTGCTCGCGCTCGAGAAATTTTAGAGCAGCACGGCAATTATGATTGGCTGACTGAAACAGGACATTTTGTCATATTAAACAATGGGATGGAATTTTCGGTTACTTACGCTATTATGCTGCTGTCTTTATTTTTCACTGGCGGTGGACGTTATGTGAGTGCTGATTATTGGCTCATGAAAAACAGAATATAATCATTGTCTCATATTGGGTTCTGCTATAGAGTAGCAAACACATTTTACTGACAAGGAGAAATTAGATGGCAAAACCTAGCGTTATACAAGTCTTTAAAAGCGTCTTAGCCGCCTTTGCAGGAATTCAAAGCAAACAAAACAGGGAAGTTGATTTTACAGAAGGCAAAGTCAGTCATTATATTGTGGCAGGCATTATTGTTACCATCGCCTTTATTTCAATGCTGATATGGGTGGTTTCTAAAGTTCTTGGCTCTTAAAATAAAAAAGCCCAAGCAACAACTTGGGCTTTTTTTAGGTAACAGACAAATAATTATTCTTCGTTGTGCGCTGTGTTTTTGAAGCTATTTTTAATGCTGCTAAACATTTCAGCTAACCCACCGAATAAATTTGCTGGGGCAAAAGAAGATTTAAGCACAAACTTAACACGGATAGCTGCAACCACTAAGAAACCTGCCACAGGTGGCATTAATTCAAAGAAAGTTGATAAAAATACCCCTTTCGCGCCTTCAAATCCGCCTTCATTTTTACGATCCCCAACGGATAAAACATCTCTTTCATAACCTGCAGTACTTTCGCTTCCTCTAAATGTTTCCAAAATGTAAATATCCAACCAAACAAAAGCGTATTGAATAAGTAAAAATGCAACCGTAGCAACACCGACCCAAAGCATCATGTTGTCGATTTTTTGCCTCATTGCCGTTTGATAAAACCAAATTATCGTCAATATAAGTACAACACCACCAATCATTTTTTCTACCTCGTTTTTTAATTTTTTTAATTAACTTTTGTCATGAAAAAATACAACCCAGGACAACCTAAAATCATTTCGGCATCTTTTTTCTCCACGGTGCAGCGGTCAAATTTGCCAGGACGACCTGTTCTTTCTTTCATAATCGCCCCATTTTCAATGTGATATTTTGTGGTTAAGTCTAAAGTTTTCGTGCGTGGATCTTTTGAAACCGCATGAAGAACACCACCTGGTTTAAACTCCCACACATTTTCAACTTTTTTCTTTTCTTTGTCTTTGCTGGGGCTTTCGGCCCATACGTTCCACTTACCGTGTATCCCCAAACTATCTGTAACGTTTTTTTCTGCATTTGCGATAGGTATAAACAACACAGATGCCAACACCAACAGGGTTATTTTTTTAATCATTATTGTTACTCCAAAAATAGTTCAATGCCATACTACTCATATTCTAGCAAGATGGCAATTTATGCTTTATTTTTACGGATAGATAAATCTTGGTAATGCTAAATTTATTCGACTAGCAAAGGTGATTTAACTTGACTTTAAAATCCTCTAAAGTAACATATAAATTCGGATGCCATATAAATGGCACGTTTATTTACTTACAACACACAAGAAAGGTAGGACACTCATGGGAGCGATCTTAGACGTAACAGAAATGTTAAAAGAACCAGCTGGTATGATCACAGCATTAGTTGTTATTGCTGCTGGTTATTTCTTCGTAAAATGGGTTTTCGCAGAGCCTGAAGAAGACGAAGAGTAAGGTTTACCAAGTTTTTATTTAAAGCAAGACCGTTGCATATTTTAAGATTTGCAACGGTGTTTGTTTTAAAAAATACCTTATAAATCATATTTTAAAAATCCCCCATCGTTTATAATTTATATATTTGTGTCACTTGTGTACAACAAATGTATAAATTACTCTCAACTAGACTGTTTTCACTCCTCCAAACACAGGTTCCTGCGACAGGTATCGGACTTTTTAGACTGTTGTTTGGTTTAGTCACTCTGCAAGAAACCTTTTTTTTACTGTATTTTAATCACTTGATTTTCGACCCCATTCCTTACATGGATGTCGAATTTCCCATGATTCACTTTTTTCTCTGTATTTGGGCAGTGATTGCCGCCTTTATCGTGTTGGGCTATCGCTGTCAAACTGCGCTGATTGCAAATTATATCTTCTGGCTCATTTTCGTTAATTTTACCCCGATGCAGCGTGATTTTGACGGTGGATTTGATTTATTTATGACAGGGGCAAATTTTTTCTTAATTTTTTTACCCACTGACAAAGCCTTTTCACTGGATAATCTGCGCCGCAAACTCATCAACCCTTTCGTTCATTACACTCAATACCCTAAACCAACCGTGAGTGTATTAGCCTATTGTTTACCCGTTATTGTTTGTCTTGGCTTTTTGTATTTTGATTCAGCGATTCACAAGCTATTTGCTCCGCATTGGCGCAATGGTTTGGGCGGTTGGTTGCCAGCAACGATGCCCTATTATGTCTCTGCCTTAAATATGTCGTGGCTACTGAACTATGAAATTATACAAAAAATAATTGGCTACACCATCTTAGTGTTTCAATTTAGCTTTGTATTTTTAGTCTACAACCGCCGTTTACAATTATTTTATGTCCTGGTGGGTATCAGCTTACATTTAAGCATCATTTTTGTGTTAAACATCTATCCGTTCGGCTTTGGAATGCTGATTTTTTATGTCTTAGTCATGCCATTTTCTATGTATCGCCGCTTAGGAAATTGGTTAATCGCCAAACAACGTGTTTTAACTGTGTTTTATGACGAACAATGCCCACTTTGCAATCGGACTGTCTTGACTCTTAATCACTTTGATATTTTTCAATGTATTGATTTTAAAGGCGCACAAACTTTTGCAAGCTGTTATCCGGCGGTGGCAAATATTAGCCCACACATTTTACTCACGGATTTGTATTCAGTGGATGAGCAAGAAAATTTATATGTTGGAGTCGCCACATACACGCAAATTTTAATCAAAATGCGCTATACCGCACCAATGGGCTATTTTCTCAAGTTACCCGGTATCGCCCAATTCGCCGCAGGTTATTATCGAAAAATTGCCGATTCTAGGGTAAGGGTCAAATGTGATAGCCATTGCCAAATTAATAACACGCCCCTTATTCCCACTTTTTATGACCGTTTCGTTGATAACGCCACACCCAGCGAATTAAAAAAACATAACCGTATTTTAACCAAATTTATTCTATTCCTGTGTTTATTACAGCTTAACAGTAGCATTCATTATGCGCTGTTATATCGCTTACACATTAACACACAGCAAACTGCCGTTACTGCTTCCTTAGCCGCCGCAAGTAACGCACTGATTATGTTTTCCAGTACATTTTTGGGCATTACACCCCATGCTTTGTATTTACACGACCATTTTCAAGGCTACACCCATATTTTAGCGATTACTTATCAGGACAGCGATGGTAACGAAAAATGGCTGCCGTTTGTGAATCAAGAAGGACGGTTGCTTGCGCCAAACTGGGGAAGAGTTCAGTCGATGTGGGCAAATATTGCCGTTACCCCTAAAATTGACAATCAACGCTTGCAAAAATTTATTATGAAAATTACCGCTTTTTGGGGGATTAAAGCAGGGTTAAATCTTGATAATACTCTGTTTCAAATTAAACTAAAAAAAGTACAAGTATCTGAAAAATGGACCCCTAATCTTCGCAATCACAACTTAACAGGCAATTGGGAAACAATCGGAACAGCACACTGGCATAAAAAAATCTTTGAAATTCAATTACCTGAAAATATAAAACAACTCTAATGTAATTTTATTATTGCTTCAATACATTAAGCCATGATATAAATTACCCCGTGCTTAACACTTAGTACACTAAAATAAAAATATAAAACCTTTTTGGAGGATGTTATGAAAAAAGTATTATCGCTTGTTGCAATGACCCTAATGATTGTTGGTTTAACAGGCTGCATGGACAATCCAGACGGTTCTAAACAAAAAGTTTCAGGTTCTACTTCTTCTATTCAGTTATAAGAATTAGATAAAACTTGAAAAGCGTTGGAACAGTACGCTGACATGATAAGGCTTATAAGCAATGGTGTTGATTGCGGTGTACTGAGCGTTTAGTGCATTTAATAAAAAATATAAAACCTTGTTTTGGAGGATGTCGTGAAAAAAGTATTATCGGTTGTCGCATTGGCATTAATGATTGTAGGTTTAGCGGGCTGTATGGATGATCCAGACGGTGCTAAACAATCAACGAGAGATGCTCCAGCAAAAGACACTAAGACTTTTTAATTAAGCTTAGTTGTTGAGTTGACACAAATAAGGCTGATCAGCATTTGTTGATCGGCCTTTTTTTTTGTAGACTGTTTTTACAACACCGTTCTTTAAGCTTAGGCTAAGTGTGCGATAATAAAAATTTGTTGTTCAATCAAATTCTCTGTTTTATCCATTATGCAAAGCTATATAGAAAGAATTTTACGCGCCAAAGTTTACGATGTAGCAATAGAAACACCGTTAGACTTTGCTCCCTCCTTATCCCTGCGCTTGCACAATCAAGTTTTTTTAAAGCGGGAAGACTTGCAGCCTATTTTTTCATTCAAAGTGCGTGGTGCATACAATAAAATCGCAATGCTCAGTGCAAAAGAGCGTGATAAAGGGGTTATCGCCGCTTCTGCGGGAAATCATGCGCAAGGCGTGGCACTATCTGCAAAAAAATTAGGAATTAAGTCGTTGATTGTGATGCCTAGCACAACCCCTGAAATTAAAATTAATTCGGTCAAAGGCTATGGCGCAGACATTATCCTGCACGGTGATTCTTATAGTGAGGCGTATGAACACGCCAAAAAAATCGCCCAAGAACAGCAAATGACCTTTGTGCATCCTTACGATGACCCCGATGTGATTGCAGGACAGGCAACAATTGCGATGGAAATATTGCGGCAAAAAAATGATGCCATTGATGCAATTTTTGTCCCCGTTGGTGGTGGTGGATTAATTGCAGGGATTGCGGTGTATATCAAATTTGTTCGCCCTGAGATTAAAATTATTGGGGTTGAGCCTGAAGATGCCGATTGTTTAAATCAAGCGTTACAAGCCAAGCGACGGGTGATTTTAAAGCAGGTGGGTTTATTTGCTGACGGTGTGGCGGTAAAACAAATTGGCAAAGAGCCGTTTCGCCTTGCGCATCATTATGTCGATGAAGTGGTCACCGTGAACACCGATGAGATTTGCGCTGCAATTAAAGATATTTTTGATGATACCCGCTCCATTGCAGAACCAGCGGGTGCATTAGCTGTGGCAGGTTTAAAACGCTATGTCGAATCAAAAGACATTAAAAATCAATCTTTTATTGCCATAGAAAGTGGCGCAAATATTAATTTTGACCGCTTGCGCTATGTCGCGGAGCGTTCTTTAGTCGGTGAGCATCGGGAAATTTTATTAGCGGTGGCTATTCCTGAAGTTCCGGGTAGCTTTTTGAAATTTTGCAAAATTTTAGGCGGACGCAGTTTAACCGAGTTTAATTATCGTTATTTTAATGACCAGATGGCGCAAGTTTTTGTTGGCATTTCCAGTAGTGGGGTGGAATCTGACCGCGCACAATTGATTGTGCAGTTACAGCAGGAAGGATTTAATGTCACTGACATGACGACCAACGAATTAGCCAAAGAGCATATCCGGTATATGGTCGGCGGTCACGCGCCCTGTCAATTAGGCGAAGTCATTTACAGTTTAGAATTTCCCGAAAGACCCAATGCGTTACTGAATTTTTTAACCGCCTTAGGGGGCAGTTGGAATATTAGCCTGTTTCATTATCGTAATCACAGTGCCGCGTTTGGAAAAGTGTTTATGGGAGTGCAAATGCAGCCATCTGACAAAAAAGCTTTTCAATATTGCCTGGATGCTTTAGGTTTTCAATACCGAGAAGAAACCCAGAATCCCGCCTATCAATTATTTGTAGGAGGCAGCGAGTGAGGAAACTGTTTAAAAAAATTCTGCCCTTGCTTTTTATGCCTATCTTCAGTTGGGCGGCGGCATTACCTGTTGAGTCGGTTGTTCCGGGTGGGATTGTGCAAATTCCTGTCGCCGCTAGTGGGCAACCTGCGCCACAGGTTTATTTTCACGACAAACCTGTGTTAGTCGTTGAACATCAACAACACTGGCTGGCGGTGGTGGGGATTCCTTTAGAAGAACCTATCGGTCAAGCTAGCATTTTGGTTAAAACAGGCGAGCAAACACAGCAAGTTGTTTTTACTGTTCAGGATAAAAAATATCCGCAGCAGCATTTAACCTTAAAAAACAAACGGATGGTTAATCCAAATGAAGAAGATGTCACGCAAATTCTGGCGGATAAACAAAGCATTGAGCAGGCTCTTCTGACATGGACAGAAACAGCTGCGGTGGATATGGATTTTTCCGCGCCTGTCGAGGGACGGTTAAGCAGTTTATTTGGCTTAAAACGTTTTTTTAATGGACAACCTAAAAATCCGCACAGTGGTTTGGATATTGCTGCCCCTGCTGGTACACCTATTCACGCGCCCGCGAGAGGGCAAGTGATTAATACAGGTCAGTATTATTACAATGGCAATGCGGTGTTTGTTGACCATGGGCAAGGCTTAATCAGTGCTTATTTTCATTTAACCGACATTGCGGTGCAAGTTGGACAACACGTTGAGCGTGGTGAAGTATTAGGGACAGTCGGTAAAACAGGACGTGTTACAGGGGCGCATTTACATTGGACAATTTATCTTAATCAAACCAAAGTTGACCCCGCGCTGTTTATTGCTAAAGAGTTACCGCGTTTAGCAAAGCGACGCAAATAATCATTTCATAAATGTTGTTTCATAAAGCCAATAGCCGTCTTGTCCGTTTTAAAATTAAATATAAGCTGTTCCTAGCTTTTATTTTAACCATTTCGGTGGTATTGCTGCTCACCACAGCCATGATGAAATCCAGTTTTCAGCGTGGTTTTTTGAATTATATTAACGAAACCGAAGCAGAGCAGCTCAAAACGATGGCGGTTAAACTAGAGCAGCTTTACGCCGTACAAACCAATTGGAATTTTATTCAAGCCCAGCCGCAATTGTGGCATGAATTATTCCGCCCATCAGTAAAACAATCCCCGTTTGCAGGACAGAAGCCACCACCACGACCTGCTTTTTTAGATCATCCGCCGCCGCATCCGTTCCAAGAAGGATTTTTTTTCCCGTCAGAATTAGGTAAACCGCCACCCCGAGCGAATTTTCCTGTGAATAATGACCCGCTTAATATTGGGGGGAGAATTGCCCTGCTTGATGCGGCGGGTAATTTATTGGTTGGACAGCCTTCAGCCTTAATAGCGGCAAAAAAACAAAAAATTCTTGTCAACAACAAATTGGTTGGTTATTTGACCTTAGAGCCATTGCGGGGCGTTGAAAAACGGGTGGATATTAGTTTTGCACAACAACAAACCCAAGCCATTTATGCGATTGCCTTATTAGGTTTAGTCATTGCAGGGAGTGTGGCACTTTTAATTGCCCACCATGTGACGATGCCGATTAAGCGTTTAGTAAATGGAGCGCGTGCTTTAACTTCTGGGATTTTTGAGCAGCGGATTGAGGTCAAAACTCAAGATGAACTGGCATTATTGGCGGATAATTTTAATGTCTTAGCAGCAACACTGGAGCGTAATCGGACTCAGCAGCGGCAATGGATTGCCGATATTTCCCACGAATTACGCACGCCATTAGCGATTTTACGCGGCGAAATTGAAGCGATAGAAGATGGAGTCCGCGATTTTAGCCCAGCCGCCTTGCAATCTTTGGCAAACGAAGTAACACGGCTACATAGTTTAATTGAAGATTTATATCAACTTTCTTTATCCGATAGCGGGGCATTGCGTTATAAAAAACAACCCGTGGATTTGATTGCTTTATTACAAGAGCGACTCGCTGCTTTCTCTGAACGCTTAGAAAAACAGTCCATTCACTTAAGCGTGCAATTTCCGCCGCGAGTTATTTTTCAAGGGGATGCCCAGCGGTTAGGGCAGTTGTTTTCCAATTTATTAGAAAATACTCTGCGTTATACCGATAGCGGTGGACAGCTCGCTTTGCGTTGTCGGGTCGAAAAAGACAGCATTATTTTAAATTTTGCCGATAGCAAACCTGCCGTACCCGAGCAAGCGATGGAAAAATTATTTGATAGGTTGTATCGGGTAGATGAATCACGCAGCCGTCAGCATGGTGGCAGTGGTTTAGGGTTAGCCATTTGTAAAAATATTGTCCAAGCCCATCATGGTACAATTGCCGCCTGCCACAGCGAACTGGGTGGTTTGTGTATAGAAATTAAACTTCCGCAGCACTCAATATGACGACAACTTTATTAATTGTTGAAGATGAACCTAAATTAGCGCAACTGTTGGTTGATTATTTAAGCCGCGATGATTTTGCTTGCCATGTCATCGGTGATGGTAATACGGTGATTGAGTGGGTACAACAACATAATCCGCAGTTTATTTTGCTGGATTTAATGTTGCCTAATAAAGACGGCATTAGTTTATGCCGTGAAATTCGCACCTTTAGCAATGTCCCGATTATTATGGTCACCGCGCGAATTGAAGAAATTGACCGATTGCTGGGTTTAGAATTAGGTGCAGATGATTATATTTGTAAGCCTTTTAGTCCGCGCGAAGTGGTCGCGCGAGTAAAAAGTGTGTTGCGGCGCAGTGTTGGTGCTTTGCCTGCCTCTGAAAAAGAAACCTCCTTTGCCGCCCATCAACATGACATTGTGATTGATGCAGATAAATTTATGGCTCGCGTTTGTGGGCAAGAATTAGAGCTAACACCGATAGAATTTCGCTTGCTGAATTTATTGTGTAAAAGCCCAGAGCGGGTGTTTTCCAGAGATTATTTGATGGACAATGTGTATGTGGATAATCGGATTGTCAGTGACAGAACGGTAGACAGTCATATTAAAAATTTGCGCAAAAAAATCAATCACGCCTCGGCGGGTAAAATTTTGATTTCTACCGTGTATGGGGTCGGTTATAAGATTAGTTTTTAAGACAAATTTTCGGTTGAGTAATGTTAGAATAATTATTCTCCATCCATTTATTTTGAAAATTAACAATGTCAACTGAAAATAATTTTTTTCCTATTCCAGGATTAGATATGGTGGGGCGCGGCATTTATTTACGTCCGTTTGTCCCTTTTGAATTGAAAAATATTCTGTTTCAACAAGCCAAAGACCAGCCCTATTTTTCTAAAGAAACCAATGAAACCTATCTTGTGCCAGAAGGCTATGAAATCAACGATAGTCCGCCGATGCCTGCCAGCCAAGCCTTAAACCAAATCAAAATTGAAGAATCGTGGGAACGCTTTGAAAAACAAACCAGTTTGGATGCCAGTTGTGCTGCCAGTAACGCCCCGTTTAGTGTGAATGTGAATGCCAGTCAAACCAGCCAACTGCGGGTAGATGAAGAAGCTTACTATGCGTTAAGAAACTCTTTTATTCCGTTGTGGGCTATTTATATTGCGGATACGCGCAAGTTTTTACAATTGCCTAAAACGCTCAATATTCCTGTTCCTTATAGTCATGCCCATCGCAAAATCTATGAACGTTTTTTTGAACAATACGGTACGCATTATATTAAGCGCGTTTGGGTCGGTGGCAAAGCGATGCTGGCGTTTACCATTGTAAAATCGTCAAATATGTCCAAAGAAGACATCCAAGCGGGGCTAAAAGCCAGCCAAGTGATTGGTAGTGTTGAGATGAATGCGAGCCAACAAGCCAGCAAAGAAAAGCTGCAAAGTAACTCGCAATGTACGGTATTTGGGAAAGGCGGTGATGAATTAAAATTAGCCTCGCTCAGTTCTTTGGATGAGCAAAATTACAATGCTTGGCTAGCAACGATTAATGAAAATCCCCAAGTGATTGAGTTTGATGCTTGTGGTATTTGGACGTTGATTGATGATGAAGAAAAAGCCACTGCCTTGCGTGACGCTTATACCGAGGCGACTGTGTTTACGCCTTTGCGCGTGGTATTTAATTTAGACGGCTGCATTCATGTTTTTCGGGGGGATTATTATTTTTATTACGACACCGAAAAATTAGAAAGCAGTAAGCCGCTAAAAATTAAAGAAGCTTGGCCGATGTTGGTGGAAGTTGGTTTTGAACAAGTTGATGCGGCTTTTATAGGGAAATATTTAATCTCAGCAACAGGGGATGATTTAAGTCGCAAACTGTATTTATTCAATCGCGATAAATATTTACGCTTTGATGTAGACAGTAAAACCATAGACGAAGGCTATCCTAAAAAAATCAGCGAAGGTTGGCCAGGTGTCACTTTTGAGCGGGTGGATGCGGTGTTAAACGCGGGAGGCGATACGCTTTATTTCTTTTTAGGCAATCAATATATTCGTTTTAATATGCTGACTAATCATGCTGAAGAGGGTTATCCTGATTTAATCAGTAAACGCTGGGTCGGTGTCACATTTGATAGAATTGATGCAGCGGTGTATTGGGGCAATGCTAAAGTGTATTTTTTTCGGGGCAGTCAACATATTCGCTATGACATGATTAATTATCGGGCAGATGCAGGTTATCCTAAGTTTATCATTGGTAATTATGTTGAAGATTGGAAATTTTTTGATTAGAGGTGTGAGATGACAGAACAAACAACGAAAATGGATGCAGCCAATAAAATTGTCAAAAAATATGCATTAGGTTCATTTGGTGCAGGGTTTATTCCTTATCCTGCATTGGATACTGCCGTGTTAACGGGGGTGCAACTTAAAATGCTGCATAGTCTTGCAAAGGTGTATAAGGTTGAATTTTCAGATGAATTAGGAAAAAAAATAATTGCCGCTTGCCTAGGAGCAGCACTACCTATTTCATTGTCATTAAGTGCTTCTAATTTAATAAAATACGTTCCCGTCTATGGATGGGTGGTTAAAGGAGTGGGAACTTCCATTGTAGCAGGCGTATTCACTTATGCGGTGGGAAAAGTTTTTATTCAACATTTTGAATCAGGTTGTACGTTTTTAACCTTTGATCCTCAGCAAGTCAAACAATACTTTTCTAGCCAACTTGTCCAAAATGAGGGAATAAATGCCAGCTTTGTTGGGGTAAGACCCTAAATAGCAAAAAACAAAAAAGCCCGATAACACAATGGCTATCGGGCTTTTTAGTGTTGCGAGTAAATTAAGAACCGCGTTTTCTCAGTCTTTCAATGGTTTGTAACTGCATCATCGCTTGTAATAACTGCGCTTGTGCGGTTGCATAATCAATTTTGCCAGACTTATCTGCTAAGGCTTCTTCCGCTTTGGCTTTAGCCTCTAAAGCAGCCGCTTCATCAATGTCTTTGGCTCTAATCGCCGTATCAGCTAACACAGTGACTAGATGCGGTTGAACTTCTAAAATTCCGCCAGACACATAAAACGGATGACTTTCTTTATCGCTAATCTTAACTCGCACTTCACCCGGTTTAAGACTGGAAATAAAAGGCGCGTGACGCGGCGTAATCCCGACTTCGCCCAGTTCCGCAGGGGCAAACACCATCTGAGCTAAACCAGAGAAAATCTCCTGTTCCGCGCTTACGATGTCAACGTGTATAGTCATAGTCATTACAATCTCACCTTAAGTTGCAGTTTACATACCTTTTGCTTTTTCCAGCACTTCGTCAATCGTTCCGACCATGTAAAAAGCTTGTTCAGGGATATGATCGTATTCGCCTGCAATAATGCCTTTGAAACCTGCAATTGTATCTTTCAATGACACATATTTACCTGGTGAACCTGTAAAGACTTCCGCGACGAAAAAGGGTTGTGACAAGAAACGTTGCATTTTCCGCGCTCTGGCAACAATCAGTTTGTCTTCTTCAGACAACTCATCCATCCCTAAAATCGCAATAATGTCACGCAATTCTTTATAACGTTGTAAGGTGCCTTGTACTTCCCGCGCCACATCGTAATGCTCTTGTCCAATCACCAACGGGTCTAATTGCCGACTGGTTGAATCTAATGGATCAATTGCAGGATAAATACCCAATTCAGCAATTTGCCGTGACAATACCACCGTTGCGTCCAAATGCGCGAAAGTTGTTGCAGGCGATGGGTCAGTCAAGTCGTCCGCAGGCACATAAACCGCTTGAATCGAAGTAATAGAACCTGTTTTAGTCGAAGTAATCCGCTCTTGCAACACGCCCATTTCTTCTGCTAACGTTGGCTGATAACCTACCGCAGACGGCATCCGACCTAATAGAGCCGATACTTCTGTTCCTGCCAACGTGTAACGGTAAATATTGTCTACGAAGAATAATACGTCACGACCTTCGTCACGGAAATATTCTGCCATCGTCAATCCAGTCAACGCAACGCGCAAACGGTTGCCAGGAGGCTCGTTCATTTGTCCGTAAACCAGTGAAACTTTGTCGATAACGTTGGAATCGGTCATTTCGTGATAGAAATCGTTACCTTCCCGCGTCCGTTCACCTACGCCCGCAAACACCGAATAACCACTGTGTTCAATTGCGATATTACGGATTAATTCCATCATGTTGACGGTTTTACCCACACCCGCACCACCGAATAAACCGACTTTTCCACCTTTGGTGAATGGACAAACCAAGTCAATTACCTTGATGCCTGTTTCCAGTAATTCACTGGCGGCAGCTTGTTCGGCATAACTGGGTGCTTCGCGATGAATACCCCATTTTACCTCTTCGCCAATCGGGCCTTTTTCATCAATCGGCTCGCCCAATACGTTCATAATCCGACCTAAAGTGGATTTTCCTACAGGCACTGCAATCGCGGCTCCTGTATTACTCACTTCTAAGCCACGACTTAAACCATCGGTGGTTCCCATCGCAATCGCTCTTACAACCCCGTCACCGAGTTGTTGTTGTACTTCCAGTACCAGTTCTTTTCCTTTTACTTGTAATGCGTCATATACTTTTGGCAGTGCTTCGCGTGAAAATTCCACGTCAACAACCGCGCCAATAATCTGAACGATTTTACCCAAACTCATTGTTTCGTCCTCTTTTTGAACTATCTTTTTTAAAAGTGTAACCGACTAAGGTTTAACTGCAAATCACAACGGGTTTAAACGGCTGCTGCACCTGCAACAATTTCTGAAATTTCCTGCGTAATCGCGGCTTGTCGGGCTTTGTTATAAACCAGCTGCAATTCTTTGATAAGATTTCCGGCATTATCGGATGCGCTTTTCATCGCCACCATCCGCGCTGCTTGTTCACAGGCATTGTTTTCGACCAAACCTTGGTAAACAATCGACTCAATATAGCGGGTTAGCAAATTATCCAAGACTTCTTTGGCATCAGGCTCATATAAATAATCCCAATGACCACTCAAATCTTCTTCTAAGTCGCTTGCAGAAACAGGTAACACTTGCTCAATCGTTGGCTTTTGCGTCATGGTATTCACAAATTCATTGCTCACCACATACAATTCATCAATCGTTTTCGCATCGTAAGCATCCAACATCACTCTAACAATGCCAAATATCTCGCTTTGATGAACGGTTTCACTGAGTTTGGTTTTTTGCGCCACTAAATTTACATCTAAATGCGCAAAAAAACTGGCTCCCTTACCACCAATCGCACAAACATCTACCTCAACACCGTCTTTTTGCCATTGGGTTAATTGAGTCAAGGTTTTTCTGAACAGGTTTGAATTTAAACCGCCACATAAACCCCGATCCGAAGTAACGACAATAATCCCAACCCGTTTCACCTCACGTTTCATTAAAAACGGATGTTTATATTCTGGATTGGCATGAGCCAGATGTTTGATAATCTGGCTAATTTTTTTAGAATAGGGACGGGTTGCCTGCATTCTGTCTTTTGTTTTACGCATTTTACTTGCAGCGACCATTTCCATCGCCCGCGTAATTTTTTGCGTATTTTTAATACTGCCAATCTTGGTGCGTATCTCTTTACCAACAGCCACAAAAACCCCCTTACCAACTGTGCGTGTTAACGAAAGTTTCTATCGCAGTGGTCATACCCTGCTTAATTTCATCGTTAAAATCACCCGTGTCGTTAATTTTAGTCATTAAGTCAGCGTGTTCTGCTTTCATATAGGATTGCAAAGCGGCTTCAAAATCTAAAACTTTTTTGACTTCAACTTTGTCCAGATAGCCTTCGTTGGCTGCAAATAAAGAAACCGCCATTTGCGCAACTGACATGGGCGAGTATTGATTTTGCTTCATCAACTCAGTCACACGTTGACCGCGTTCAATTTGTTTGCGTGTGCTTTCGTCCAAATCCGAAGCAAACTGCGCAAACGCAGCCAATTCACGATATTGTGCCAAATCCAAACGAGTACCGCCACCGAGCTTTTTAATAATCTTAGTTTGAGCCGCACCGCCTACCCGTGATACTGACAGACCCGCGTTCACCGCAGGACGAATACCCGAGTTGAATAGGTTAGATTCCAAGAAAATTTGTCCATCAGTAATCGAAATCACGTTAGTCGGTACGAAAGCCGATACGTCACCGCCTTGGGTTTCAATAATGGGCAATGCCGTCAATGAACCAGTTTTACCTTTCACGCGACCGTTGGTCAATTTTTCAACTTCCGCCGCATTGATACGCGCTGCTCTTTCCAGCAAACGAGAATGCAAATAGAACACGTCACCAGGATACGCTTCACGACCCGGTGGACGACGTAATAACAGTGATACTTGACGGTATGCCCAAGCTTGTTTGGTTAAATCGTCATAAATAATCAGCGCGTCTTCACCGTTATCTCTGAAGTATTCACCCATAGAGCAGCCGGTGTAAGGTGCAATAAATTGCAGTGCAGCCGATTCTGATGCCGAAGCCACAACGATAATGGTATGAGCCATCGCGCCATGTTCTTCTAATTTGCGAACCACGTTAGCAATCGAAGAACGTTTTTGTCCAATCGCCACATAGATACATTTAATACCTGTGCCTTTTTGGTTGATAATCGCATCAATCGCAATCGCCGTTTTTCCAGTTTGACGGTCGCCAATGATTAATTCACGTTGACCGCGCCCCACTGGAATCATCGCATCAATGGATTTCAAACCTAATTGCACAGGTTGGTCAACGGATTGACGGGCAATAACGCCTGGAGCAATTTTTTCAACAGGCGAAGTTAAAGTTGTATTAACCGCGCCTTTGCCGTCAATAGGATTACCTAAAGCATCGACCACCCGCCCTAATAACGCTTCACCGACGGGTACTTCTAAGATTTTACCCGTGCATTTAACGGTATCACCTTCAGAAATAGCTTGGTACGCGCCTAAAATAACCGCACCGACAGAATCTCTTTCAAGGTTCAACGCCATGCCATAACTGCCGCCCGGAAATTCTAACATCTCTCCTTGCATAGCATCGGATAAGCCATGTATTCTTACAATACCGTCAGTCACACTGACTACGGTACCTTCTGCATGAACTTCGACATTTGTATCGAAATTCTCGATCTTCTTTTTAATAAGATCACTGATTTCAGATGGATTTAATTGCATATTGTTTTATCTCTTAAGCTTTTAGAGTCTTTTGCATAGTTTGAAACCGACCTTTGATAGAGCCGTCAATTACTCTGTCACCTGCCTTTGCCAAAAAGCCACCCATTAATGATTTGTCCACAGTCACGGTGATATGAACTTTCTTAGCTAACGTTTTTTCCAAAGAAGAAACAAACTTTTTTTGCTCCTCTTTGGTAAAGGCATAAGCCGTTTTGACATCAACATCGACATAGCCTTCGGCATCGGCTTTGTGGATTTCATAAAGACTTGAAATTTGTGGTGCGAGCGTTAATCTGTCATTTTGAATCAAAATTTTTAGAAAGTTTTGTCCTTCTGACTCAATTTGATCCTGACAAATATCGCACAGTAATTGCGTTAATCGCTGTTTACTGACTTTAGGATTTTCAATAATGGCTGAAATTTCACCGTCCTTAACCACCGTTGCAATAAAAGCCAGTGTGGTTGCCCATTGCTCTGCACTTTTGGTTTCGTTAGCCCGTTTAAATACCGCTGCGGCATAAGGTCTTGCCAATGTTGATAATTCGCTCATTACGCTTGACCTAACTGATTAGAAACCTTAGCAATAATATCGTTGTGTTCAGCTTTATTGATTTCTTTTTGCAAAATCTGTTCAGCCGCTTTTAACGCTAACACAGCCACTTCTTGACGCAAGCTTTCTTTCACTTGGGCGATTTCCTGTTCAATTTGTGCTTTCGCTGCTTCAATCATCCGCTCGCCTTCTTTTTTGGCGTTAAGTTTTGACTCTTCTACAACTTCATTAGCACGTTTTTGCGCAAGATTAATAATATCAGCCGATTGCTCTTTAGCCGCTTTGAGTTTTTCGATAGCACGTTTTTCTGCTAACGCCATCTCTTCTTGACCTTTTTCAGCAGCCGCTAATCCATCAGCTATTTTGCTTCTACGCTCTTCTAGCGCGGCAATTAATGGGGGCCAAATTTGCTTCATAGTAAACCATACCAGAAGCGTGAAGGTTATCATTTGACCTATCAGAGTAGCATTGATACTCACGATGCGTTCCTCTTGTTTATTAGATAATGTATCAAGCGCGACTTAACCTGCAACAGCAGCTTTAACCGCTGAAAGGAAAGGGTTGGCAAAAGTAAAGAACAGAGCCATACCGACACCAATCATAGTTACCGCATCTAACAAACCTGCAACGATAAACATTTTAACTTGTAACATAGGCACCATTTCGGGTTGACGAGCTGCGCCTTCTAGGAATTTTCCACCTAAAAGACCAAAACCAATCGCGGTTCCTAACGCGCCCATACCTAAAACTAGCCCTACTGCGATAGCAGTCATGCCTTGAACATCTGCAATCAACGCTGCAATTTCCATGATACCTCCAAACGTATTGTGTATAAATTAAAGTAAAAAATCTTAGTGTTCTTCGTGCGCCATGCTCAGGTAAACAATGGTTAATACCATGAAGATGAAGGCTTGAAGCGTAATAATTAAAATGTGAAATACTGCCCAAGGAAAACTTAATAACGGTTGGATATACCAAGGCATTAAGGCGATGAGGATAAAAATCAACTCGCCTGCATAAAGATTTCCAAATAACCGTAATGCTAAGGAAATGGGTTTTGCTAAATATTCAACAAAATTGAGTAAAATATTAAAAGGAATTAATAACCAATGGTTAAAAGGATGTAATAACAATTCTTTACCAAAATGGAAAATGCCTTTTATTTTTAGATTATAGTAAATAATCAAGCAAAATACCGACATGGATAATGCAAACGTTGCATTTAAATCGGTGCTTGGAACAACACGCATATATTCTATTCCCATCATGCCTGCGACAGCGGGAATAATGTCAACGGGGAATAAATCCATGAAGTTCCATAAAAACACCCAGCAAAAAATACTCAGTGCTAATGGACAGATAAGTTCGCTTTTTCCGTGAAAGCTATCTTTGACTTGTTGGTCTACAAACTCAATAATCATTTCCACAAAAGATTGGGTTAAGTTTGGTACATTTGCCGTTGCTTTTTGAGCCACAGATTTGAAAAACAATACAAAGAGACTTCCCAGCACAGCAGAAAAAAACAACGTATCTAAGTGGAGCGTCCAAAACCCTTCACCTACCGAAAAGGGGGTTAAGTGGTGAACGATATATCCTGTTGAGCCTTCAGCTGCGTGTGCTTCTGTAGTCATTATTTCCTCACTTTTATTGTGTTAATCGCGCAACAATAACGCGAACCAGAAAACTGATAACGTTGCGACATAGCCTGCCAGCAACGGTAATAAATTTATAGTAGGTATTTGAAAAATCAGATAAAACAGCATTGCTGTTAAAATCAATTTTCCTGATTCTCCTGCATAAAAAGAACGAACTATTTTTTGTGCAGGCTGTCCTGTTGACCTTGCGATACGCAAAGCAAAATACAGATTGGGTACAAAACCAGCAAGCCCACCTAAGAAAGGTGACAGAGCGGCATTTTTACCACCGACAAACATAAATCCTGCTGATATTAGGAGGATGACGAGAATCTGTAGTGCCAAGATTTTACTGACAGTTGAAAGTTTTTTTTCAGCCGCCATTGATTTTCTCATTACAAAATTTCACCGATTATAGCGAGCGATTATTATTAAATCAAGCAAGATTAACATAGTTAGACTATTGGATTGCTTATAGCTTCTTAAAAGTGGTTATTTGTTAAGCGATAAATTTACTACCAACGATTAATAAAATGACTGCTAATAGCGGTCTTAAATATTTTTCGGGGATTTTCGCGCTGAAATAACTTCCTACATAAATGCCTGGTAACGACCCGATTAATAAGCTACCCAATAAGGTAAAATCAACATTTCCCATAAGCCAATGTCCACCGCCTGCAAGTGCTGTCAGAGGAATCGCGTGTGCTAAATCTGTGCCAACAATACGCACAGTGGCTAAACGGGGATACAAAAATAACAACACAACGGTGCCTAATGCGCCTGCACCAACCGAGGTCAGCGTGACCAAAACGCCTAAAAATATCCCTGTTAGAACGGTTAATAAATTTTGCCAGCGACCAAATCGTTCATGGTGGGTTTTGCGTTGTAGAGCAACTTCAGAGGGTCTTTTACTGAGTTTATTGCGAAAAAGCAACGAAATTGACGTTAAGATTAAAGTAATCCCTAAGGTTGTGGTCATTAACTTGGTAACTTCTTCAGACTTACTTACCCAATGACTGAGGGCGTAAATCACCACACACGCTGAGGGGAGACTACCTAGAGCTAACCAACCCATAATTTTCCATTCTACAGAGCGGTGTTTGCTGTGGTGAACTAATACCCCGCCTGTTTTAGTCAGTGCTGCAAATAATAAATCTGTACCGATGGCCGTTTTGGGGGC
>JFJP01037411.1_pt1 | contig 29110 bp, 34 predicted proteins | sample 431651 | NCBI WGS metagenome assembly JFJP01 (sample SAMN02602958, study PRJNA72255) | Microbial mat metagenome, whole genome shotgun sequencing project. | biome: fresh water; feature: sink hole; material: water; isolation source: purple microbial (photo- and chemosynthetic) mats found in... | reverse complement strand
GCACCACATTCTGGACTTGGAATGATGAGCCCGTTAGAGTATAAAAAACAAATTAAACAAGGTGCCTAGTCAATTGGGGGCCAAAGCAAATTTTCTTGTGGGCCATTTGTTTTATCTGTGGCCAAATATCTCAATTAATAATTCAGGAAAAAATATGAGCACAAGATGGAATCTTGTACAAAGATACAATGATGATAAGTTTTTGCGTCTAACCGGAGTGAGACCATTTGTATTTGATGAGATTGTTCAAGTCTTGCGAAATTTTGAGGAAAAAAAGTTTATTGCTGGTGGCAGACCTCCAAAACTTATTATCGAAGATCAAATTCTTCTTTTATTGCAATACTATCGTGAGTACTGCACGCTATTTTCAGCAGCGACAAGTTATGGAGTAAGTGAAACGACCGCTTGGAGAATGGTGGTGAAAATTGAAAAGATATTGATATCGTCAGGGAAATTTTCGCTTCCAGGTAAAAAAGATTGTTTAGATGCCAAACATGAACATCTTCTCATTGATGTAACAGTGTCACCAATTGAACGTCCAAAAAAAAGCGAAGTGGTCGAGTCAAAAACATTCAAAAGGATTTTTACTCAGGAAAGAAGAAAAAGCACACGATAAAAACCCAAGTGATCTATTGTCCAAATTCAAAGCAAATTATTTCATGCGTACATAGAACTGGAAAAGTTCATGATTTTAGGATGTTTAAGGAAAGTAACACACATTTTCTTCCGACGACAAAGGTGTCAGTTGATTCTGGATATCAAGGGATCGCTAAACTCCATCGTAATAGCTCATTGCCAAAGAAGAAAAATAAGAAAAACCCACTCACAATAGACGACAAAAACAAAAACAGAGAAATTTCCTCAGAGCGTGTAGAGATTGAAAACGTTTTTGGAGAAATAAAGAGGTTTCGAATTATTGCTGAAAAATATCGCAATAGAAGAAAAAGAATTGGCATCAGATTTACAATTATTGCGGCAATTTTCAATAAACATCAAAATTCAAAGCATGGGTTATGAAAGAGGTCTATTATTAAACCAAGTTTCAACAGATCCATCGAACTGAATCAGCATGCCAGATGCAGGCAATCTCGCTCTGGGTTTATGTTTTTTTGAAGCAGCTCTTCTCTTGGGTCTTTTTACAAGTCCATTTTTTTTTGCAATTCTGTGAATGACATTTTTCCCAATAGTAATCCCTTCTTTGTCTTCAATCATTTCTCTGAAGTGAGTCAGATTAAAATCGTAGTAATCGTTTTGAAGGAGGGATTTGACTTCAGATTCAAGTTGATCGGGAGTTTTATTATATGGGGTCTTGCCGTTGTTTCCATGCTTGATCCCTGCCATTCCTTGAAGCTTAATTTTATTAACGAGTCGTTGGGTCTGGCGATAAGACTTAGGGATGAGAATCGAGACCTCCTGAATTGTAAGTCTGCCGGCCAGACAATCCTGACAAAGTTGGTAGGTTCGCTGTTCCTTTGACGACATAAAAACTCCTTTCATAAAACCGCCATCCCTTTAAAATGTTTAAGGAAATACTAAGCAGTTTTTGTTGAATAGGACATAATCGCCGGGAAATAAGACTAGGACATAATCGCTGGGCTAAGACAAAGGAATAACAAATCCAAAGTTTTTCTTGAATCTGACCGATTAGTACTTGGATTCCAGGTTAGAAATTAGGAGATAATATGAGTGCTGAAGCAAAAGTCATGGAAATAAATCAATCTAGCGATCAACAAAAATTAAAAGACTACGTTGAGCTCGTTGGGCAAAATAAGTCTGTTGCTCATATTAAGTTTGAAGCTGAGGAGTTTAAGGAAGTTGCATCTCAAATTTCGAGCCAGTACAGTAAGGTATATGACTCTTTGAGAGAGATAACAGAGAATATTATTGTCACGGTTAAGTCGATGACAGAATCTTCTCGCACTTTGGATGTTATTCAAAAAGAGTCAAGTCTGCTTGCTGATTATTCCTCAACTATTGCAAGTGCAGGGGAAGAGCTTTCTGCGACAATTAATTCAATTAGTAAGAATGTCAAAAGCACTATGAACGCTTCAGGTGAAGCAAAGGGCCTTGCCCAAAAAGGGACGAGTGTAATCAATGAAGTCGTTAGTAGAATTGGAAATGTAAATCAAATTTTATCTACAACGAATAATTCTTTATTGAAGCTAAAAGAAACGGCAGCAGAGGCAAATACAATTATTAAGGTGGTCAATGATATCGCCACCAAAACGGATCTACTTGCCCTAAATGCATCTATTGAAGCCGCAAGAGCAGGTGCCGCAGGAAAAGGTTTTGCTGTCGTTGCTCACGAAGTAGGACGTCTTTCAGAAAAAACACAAAACTCTATAGGTCAAATTGAGAAGATTCTAACCAATATTCAGAAAAATATTGAGGATGTCTCTAGCATTCTAAGAACTGGAACTGAAACAGCTGGGTTTGCTACCAAAGAAGCAGTTACAGCGAAGGATACAATTGATAATATTGTCGAAAAAATTATTCATGTTGATAATGAAGTTTCAAACATCGGGTCAGCTATCTTAGAGCAGGCCCAAGCAGTTACGGACATTACAAATAATGTGAATACCATTTCAAAGGGATCCAAGGAAGTTAATACTAAAGTTGGAGATGCTTCAGAACTAATTGATCTCATGGCAAAAAAAATCAACACGACTCGAAATTTAACCGGTCAGTTCGATCTTGGTGAAATAAGCACTATGCTTCAGTCTCAAGTCGATCACTTGTTCTGGATGCATCGCTTGCGCCGGATGCTTGATGGAAAAGAGACAATCCAGAGTGAAGAATTTGTTGATCACTCAAAGTGCCGTCTTGGGAAGTGGTATTTATCAGTAAAACCTGAAAAATTTAATGTTGGATTTAGGGATTCATTCACGAAGTTGGATGATCCTCATTCAAAATTGCATTCGATCGCGGCTAATGTTATACGACTATATAACTCAGGAAGAAGAGATGAGGCATTTACCTTGTATGAGGAATGTGTCCCATACTCTAAAGAGGTTGTGTCTTACTTAGATAAGATGCTTGAAGAGGCACGTAAAAGTGATGCCACATGATCTTTGTGATTTTTGATACTGATTCAAACAGAAGAACTGCTATATCTGATAAGCTTAGAAATATGGGCCTGCCAATTAATGAGTGCTATTCATCTGAAAAGCTAAAATTAGTCTTAGACCAAAGAAAAGCTATTTATGTGCTTGTCCATGAAAGCTTAATTGATGACTTTAATGAGATATCAAAAGGCAAAAAGGTGTCTTGCCAAAGCTATCGCAGTGTATGTGATGAATTTGAATTGCCTCGTTGTGAAACCTCGCAAACATTGCCACAGATCGTAATGATTGGCTCCAGCACAGGTGGTGTTCCAGTCGTGGCGTCACTTTTAAAGGAACTAAGGGAGATTTCCAATGACCGTATCTACATTATCTGTCAGCACATCGGTAGTGGGGAAGTAACAGATCATTTACACGATTCACTTAAAAAATCTCTGCAGTCCCTAAAACTTGTAAAATCTGAAACAGTACTGGAGAAAGCATCTGTCTATTTATTGGCAGGTGGATCAGATTATGAGTTTAAACAAAAATATGGGAAACTTTATTTACGTTCAGTCCAATCCCCTGATGCAAGATTTCATCCTTCATTTGATGCGCTTTTATCTTCAGCAAAATCGATTAATAACAACCGTCTAGCAATTATATTGTCAGGCTTAGGGAATGATGGATCACTTGTTTTGGGTGAATTTAAGAGATCTGGTGGGCGAGTTTTTGTGCAAGATCCAAATGAAGCGATTGCACCATTTATGCCACAGGCCGCGATTGCAACTGGTTTTGTTGATGATGTCTTGAATTTAGGTGAATTAATATCATTCACAACAAAGTGTGCAGCATGAGCAATCAAGCGATAAAAAAAATAGTATTAAGTAAACTAGGAAATGCAATTTCAGATGAAAAAGCAGAAAGAATAATTACAAAGATTCAAATCCACGAAGCTTCTGAATTATCAATTGTTTTAAAAACATGGGAAAACCAATTTGATCTTCCTGATTGGGTGAAAAGTGAAGTGACTATAAATGAAACCTTCTTCTTTCGTCATCCAGAGCAGTATTCTGATTTGAAGAAAAAGTGGGTAGGAAAAGATGATATTTCCGTCTTGTGTGTAGGCGTTTCAAGTGGTGAGGAAGCTTACTCGATTGCAATGATCTTTGAAGAAATGGCGATAAAAAATTATAAAATCAATGGTATTGACCTTGATCCAAATGTTGTTGCCAAGGCAAGACAAGGCCGTTACCCGCTTCATCAACTAGAAAGAACCCCAGAGCAGTTCAAGTCACTCTTGACTAAATATGGTGAGACAAAAACAGGCATCGATGGAGCATGTTATTGGGTTAATAAAAAAATAATGGACAAAGTTGAGTTTAATCAGGCCAATATTTTAACATTCTTTCTACGAAGGTATGATCTTGTATTTGTCAGGAATATTCTGATCTATTTTTGTGAAGAGGACAAAGCTAGAATTTTAAAACGCTTGAAGCTTTCATTGAAGCCTGATGGTTCCTTGGTTTTTGGCTCTGGCGAACTTCTAGATGTAAATGCAGCATAGGATTAATAATGGATGATTTTTTAAATGATTTTATTGAAGAGACCACTGATATCATCTCTAAAATAAATGCGATGCTGACTGATCTTAGATCGCGGCCTGTTACGATCGAAGACATGAACGCATTATTTCGCTGGGTGCACACCATTAAAGGTGGTGCAGGAATGATGGATTTTGTTAATACCAAGAACGTAGCACATACTCTAGAAAATGACTTGGCAGATTGTAAGAAGGATTTGACCCATTTTAATCATAAAAAAGTACAGACAGCTATCGATTGTATTGATGAATTACTTAGCGCCCATGATTCTGCCGAAATGACACCACAATTTAACAATAAAGACTGTATTGAAAATAATGCATCCGAAATCATTAACGATTTTCAAAATGCAAAGTATTTTAGTGAGTTTGCGAGCTCCTTTTCAGACTATATAGAACTGATGCTTACTCAAAAGAGTCTATGCTTTGAATTATCACTCAAGGCTGGAGAAGCGGAAAAATTGATTGAAAAGCTTGAGAAATTTAAAATTGATGTAATCCAAAAAGAATTTGCTATTGACAATGGAACGAATGAGGATCACCTTTTGGCATCCTTTGAATCCTCTTCTTTTACCAAGTTAAAACCAATTATAGATAAATTGGAAAAGTTGCCAGGTTTTCAATGGCTTTTAATGCTCAACAATGGTGCAAATAAGAAGATGCCGTCGAATGCTTTCGATAGTCCTCCCCAAACTGCTCAAGCTGAGGACGTTCATTCGTTGGCAATAATAGGTGATAGGCTTGTACACAAAACTGAAAACGTAGAAGTTGTGCGAGTGCCCCTTGAGAGAGTGAATGATTCATTAAATAGTGTTTGGGAAATTTTTCTTTTAAAAAATCAACTTTCTTATCTCCTCGAACAAAATAAGGCCTACCTTCGTAATCATGGTGACCTTTGGCAAGAGATTGAAAAAATTGACTCTAGTTTGTCCCGAAATATTACCGAAATGGAATCAACCATAATGAGTATGAGGATGAGTCCCATTAATGGTTTGTTTTTAAGAATGGAAAAGGCAGTTCGACAATATTTACAGACTTCGAATAAAGAGATCGAGGTTGCCTTTACTGGTGCTGATGTCGAGATTGATAAAAAACTTTTAGATATATTAGGTGAACCACTTATTCATATGATTAGAAATGCGATGGATCACGGCATTGAAGACCCGGTTAATCGTACAAAATTGGGAAAAAATAAAAAAGGCTTGTTGAAACTTAAGGCAATTTCAACGAGTGACAAATTGATCATGGAATTAACGGATGATGGGAAAGGGATAGATAAAGATTTTATAACTCAAAAAGCGCTCGCAAAAGGACTTATATCGGTTGCGCCTACGAATGAACAAGAGGTTTATCAACTTCTTTTCATGCCTGGCTTTTCAACGGCCGAAAAAGTAACCGAAGTGTCTGGTCGCGGTGTTGGAATGGACGTAGTTAAGAAAACAATTGATTCTCTTGGCGGTGAAATTCGAATCACTAGCCAAGTAGGAGTTGGTACAAGCTTTCATGTTGAATTGCCCCTTAGTATGTCTCTTGTCTCTTCTGTCGTTGTGGCCGTAAATAGAAATCAGTATGCGATGGCAATTAATAACTTATTAGAAGTTTTGAGTTGTGATGAATTGGCTTTCTCTGAAAACAGAAATGATAAAATCTTTTTATATCGTGAGAAATATGTCTCATATTTTGATTTACGGCAAGTTTATCATCCAGAGTCTCCACCTATGACTAACACTGGGTTTATGTTGGTCTTGCAATTTAATGATGTTACTGTTGGATTCCTTGTTGATAAAATAATACGTCATACCGATATAGTTGTTAAAGAAATGACACCTCTTTTTTTAAAAAACGAGGAAGTTGTCGGTGTATCCATACAAGCTACCGGGGCTCCGTTGTTCGTGTTGTCCCCGGAGAAAATATTCAAAAAGCAAGCAATAAGAAAGGATGTTAAAAATGCAGCCTAGTTCATTGTATGCTGACCAGAATGTTTCAGATGTGGATGTAGTTGTTGATGAAGAGTTCCTTCTGCAGTTTAAAATAGGTCAAGATTTATTTGCCATAAAGTTTTCACATGTTGTTGAGATCTGCGAGTATTTCCCTTATGTCGTGTACCCCTATCAAGATGAAAAACATCTAGGGATTATAAATTTGCGCGGGACAGTTGTTCCAATCAGAGCTGCATTCAAAGAGAATCTCAGACCAGCAATATTACATCCTCTTCTTAAGTATATTATCTTGTCGCATCCTGATCATGGCAGATTTGGTATTTTAACAGAGACGGTAAAAAAAATATCCGTAACAAAGCAAGAATTTGATTCATTTAATGGATTAGAAAGTTCATTACTTAAAACAGAGGGGCTCCCCGTGCGTTTTGTTTCTTTGAATTCTTTACTGGAATCGATATGAGTTCCATTCTAATTGAAAAGCAGCTTTTTACAGATATAAAAGTTATTGATTTTCAGCATCAGTTAAACGATGGCACCTCGATACTCTTTGGCGTCAATGCTTACAAAGTGAAAGAGGTTATTGTCTTCTCAGAGCTCTCTTCACTGAGTAGTGATTATTTACCATTTGTAGGTGTGCTTGATTATCGAGGGACTCCAGTTCCTGTAATAGACTTATCATCAGTTGTCCCAAACTCCTACCCAGGTACGGTCTACACTCGAATAATTATCATTGAAAGCATGGGGAGACTCACTGGGCTTTTGACTCAATCGCAATTAAGGATGATTGAATTTCAAAATGATGATTTTAAGGCGCCTACTTTTTCCTCACGAGAGGATGCTAGTCACTATGTTTCTGGTTTTTTTAAATTACCGAACGATATTCGCTATGTTCATTTAATTGATATCGAAAGTATTATCTCGCCACATCTTAACGAGAATTTAATTGATCAGAATCAAATCGTCAGCAGAGGGAAAAAGGTTTTAGTCGTCGAGGATTCGATGCTCTTTCAAAAAAAGATTGTAAAACTGATGAGAGATCTAGGTTTCGATGTCACCATCGCTAATGATGGTGCCGAAGGGATTGAAAAGTTAAACGAAGCAAAATTCGATTTGGTTTTTACCGACATCGAAATGCCAAAAATGAATGGGATTGAAATGGCACGTAAAATCAAGAAATCTGGAATTTATGGAGACGTGCCTCTTATATTCCATTCAAGCCTAACGACTCCTTCGATGATTGCTCTCATCGAGGAAGAAAAACTTGGTGATTACTTAACTAAGTTTGAGGCGCCTCTGATTTTGGCCAAATTATTAGAAATTTTCCCAAAAGTTTAATTATCAAATCCTAATCAAAGAAAATCAACTAAATACTCTGTTTAAGAATTGATAATAATTTCATCCAAACGAAAGAATCTACAGTTTATCTGGCATCCCAGATCATTCTCCGAACACTTGGGATTCGGTTTGCTTCACTCTTATTAGACCTGCGAATCTGATATAGTGTAAGCGATCCATAAACCACATATTCTAATTTTGTTTCTATCCTTTATCATTCCTCTTATCCGAGGAGGATAAGTGGATCGAGAAAATGAAATGAAAATCTGGAAAAAAAGAATTTTAGATTTTGAAGCCAGCAATACAACCATTATGGAATTCTCTAAGGCTCACGGATTCTCGGTTCACCAGTATTATTACTGGAAGAACAAAATCATAAAGACTAAGATTCCAGCTACTCGTTTAATCACCACTCCGCCGCCCCAAAGTCAGCTCATTAAAGTCATCCCTCAACCTCTGCCGATTTCAAGTTTGCCAGATCCAGTTTGGCTCGCCAATTTTATTAAGGCACTTCATGAAGTCCCTTAGTTCTTTTGACTCCATTTATCTTTGGCGACTACCTGTGGACTTCCGCAAAGCCATCAACGGACTAAGTGCCATGGTTCAAGAAGAAATGAAACTAGACGCCTACAGTTCTGCTCTTTTTATCTTTGGCTGCGCCAGACGTAAAAAAATCAAGATTCTCTACTGGGACAAAACTGGCTTTGCTCTTTGGTACAAGAAACTCGAGGAAGATCTTTTTCCATGGCCTCGAGAATTTACGGATGAAGTCGTACTAATTTCTACTAAAGAACTTCAATGGATCCTTGATGGAGTGGAATACTGGAAGATTAAACCTCATGTTGAAAAAAAATATGAGAAGACCTGCTGATTGGCCTTGGCCAATCAAGTTCGATGTTTTATTATTTATCTATGTCATCTGAATCACCAAGTGAAATTGAAAAATTAAAAGAACTCCTCAGAAAAAAAGATGAGCAGATCCAGGGTCTAACAGATCTTGTCGCCTTACTTCGTCGTAAGCAGTTCGGTAAAAGCTCTGAACAAGTCTCCTCCGAGCAGCTTGGGATGTTTGATGAGGTGGAGTCTGAAGCTCTTAATCCAGAGCCTTTAGAAGATGAAGAAGTGATCACTGTCCCCGAACATCAGAGAAAGCGTGGCAAACGTTTGAAGCTGCCTCCCCATCTTCCTCGGGTTGAAGTTATTATTGATCTCGAAAATAAATTCTGTCCTAAAGATGGAGAAGAACTTAAATGCATCGGTGAAGAAGTCTCTGAAAAGCTTGAGATTATTCCTGCTAAAGTTCGAGTCGTTCGCACGATCAAGAAAAAATATGCTTGTTCTGCTTGTGAATCTCTCACTACAGCACCGTCTCCTGAAGAAATGATTCCTAAGTCTAATGCCTCGGCTTCAGTTCTTGCTTAAATTGCTGTCGCAAAATACGTAGATGCCCTGCCACTTTACCGGCAGGAGGCGATTTTTAAGAGGATTGGTCTTGATCTAAGTCGACAGACGATGGCACGTTGGATGATTCAGGTCGGAGAAAAAATTGCGCCATTAATAACGTTACTTCGTGAGGAGATGCTAAAGAGTCACTATTTGCACATGGACGAGACAGTGGTTCAGGTTTTGAAGGAAGATGGAAAGAAAGCTGAAACTCATTCTTACATGTGGGTTCAAGCAACATCGGGTAAGAATCCAATCATTCTTTTTCACTATGCCAAGAATAGAAGTGGTTCGCATGCGAAGGAACTTTTAGAGGACTACCGAGGAGCACTTCAAGTCGATGGCTACGATGGATATGCGTCCGCGATTAAAGATAATGGAATTCTGCGACTAGGATGCTTGGCACACGCGAGGAGAAAGTTTTATGATGCATTCAAAAGTTCAGGAGGAGCAAGTATAGGTAAAGCAGGGCTTCTATTTATTAAAAAGATTTATAAGATTGAAGATGAAATAAAAGAGCTATCACCAGAGTCACGTTTTTATATTCGTCTGACTAAGTCGCTGCCAATTGTTAAAGAATTTAAAGAATGGATTGAAGAGCAATCAAAGAAATTGAATCCTGAGTCTCTCGCGGGAAAAGCTCTGAAGTATGCCAAAAATGAATGGGACTACTTAATCAACTGCTTTGCGAACGGTGATTATAAAATTGATAACAACTATATTGAAAGCCATATTCGTCCGTTCACCATCGGCCGCAAAAACTGGATGTTCTCAGTGAAGCCTGAGGGAGCAATTGCTAGTGCAAATATTTATAGCTTGATTGAGACTGCGAAAGGAAACGGCCTGGATCCGTTCGATTACTTAAACATGGTTTTTACAAAGTTGCCGTTGGCGAAGACGGAGCAGGATTTTTTGGATTTATTGCCGGTCAAGATCTAGATCCATGGTTTAATGGATCGCTTACGATATAGTTTTAGAAAGATTTTCCTCAATAAAGTCTAAAGTCTACTCGTGCTTCTCTTGAAGTCTCATATAAAAGTTCTGGTATTATTTTGCCAAATAATATTAAACGACAACCTGCCAGCGCCCCTTCTCTGTTTCGAGCAGGCACCATTGAAGTTTGGCCGGGTCATCTATAGTGATGTTCTCAAATCATCTTTTGCAGCCTTCCGCTCGAGATTTCTGGGCTTCATATTTAAACTCGAGTAATCGTTAATATACGGTAAATTCAAAAAGAACGGTCTCCTTAAATAAGGAATCCAGTAAATTTCAAGCAAGCTGATAGTAGATTCCCGTCAAACCAACCTAAAAGACGGCCCTCTTGGGCCGCCATTATTTCCTAAGGGGGGGTCTTAGAGTTTCTGATGTATGCCTAATTTCGCCTGTACTTTGCAAACATGTTTTCGGACTGAAAAAATCAAAAACACAAATTGATACCCCAATGTTCCCTCACTCCTTTAGAAAATTTCTCAATACAATCTAAACTGGTAATATAAAATCTCCTCTCACAACTAATTTTACTACTTCTTTCCACTCTAGATTCAACAACGCCAATACCATTGATTCCCTTCCAGTCAGGTTTTTGATTTAGCCATCTCAAGTCAGTGAACAAATGAAAATTTCGTTCTTCAATTCGACCACACCCCAAAAGCGCATCTGCCAAATAAGCTTTGGCCCTCATAAACGGTCGTGATTCTATTAAGCCCCAAAAGTGCCCTTCATTCTCTTTAAAGAAATTTTCACCTAAATCATTACGTCCGGACTGAACAGATTTTTCAAAATACGAAATTGCCTCCTGGCATGTTTGGGCCTTCATTTCGCCAAGCAAGCATCAGGCGGAAAAACATGGTAATGAAAGAGGTCTATTGAAAATGTTTCCTTAAATACCTTCGAGCGGAAAATTCTTACCAACTTGTTTAAAGTTGGCAGATATATTCTCTCTGTGGCCAGTGGTTATAATAACTCTTTTGAATCCAGATTTTATTAAGTTGATGGCGACATCAATACCGGATTTTCCGGAAAGCTGATAATCGACAAATACTGGCGTGAATTTGCTTAGGTGGATGTGAGTTTCACTTTGGTCATTTTCCCCGAGGACGATAAGGTCTAAATTATTTTTCTTTGCCAGAACATCCCATGTTTCCACGACGAGTGGGTTGTCATCAATTAATGCAATTTGAGTAAACGGAAGCGTAATAGAAAAGATAGTCCCATCGTGGTCAGATGATTTCAGTTTAACAGTCCCATCCATTATCTCAAGACTTTCTTTAACAAAAGAAAGTCCTAAGCCCTGGCCGTCGTTGAAGTTTGATGATGTGCCTTTCTGGAAGATGTAAGGCTGTAAGTTTGGTTGTATGCCTCGGCCATTATCAGAAATTTCAATGACAAGATTCCGATTACTGTACTTGGCGTTAAAGCTCACTTCGGTCGCACCGGCTTTAATGGCGTTCGTAATAAAATTGCTAAATAATCTTGAAAAGAGAATGGAATCAACGCTGTACCAGCTAAAGACTGTCCAGAGGTCTTTCTTGATTTGAATTTTGTCTTTAAAGTTTTCGGCCAGTGTGGTGAGGATTTCTTCAACGGTTCCTTCAGTGTCCGGTTTGGATTCGCCCTTGAAGGAATTCAGGATACCTTCAAGTTCTTTTAAATTTGAGTTTAGGATATCGGAATTCTCTTTATTTCCTACCGACAACAGGCTTTTTATTCTGTCAAAAGGGGAAGCCAGATCATGAATAATCTTTTTAACCTGATCTCCCACGAGAGCATCTACTTTTAAAGCACTCACCTCAAGGACTGATCGGCGAATATAGATCCATGCGAAAAGAATAAGAAAAAATGGAAGATACCATTTAACAATGAAAGACCCTTTTAGGATTTCCCAAAAAATCAGAAGATCATAGATTTGAAAGCTAAGGAAAATGACAGACAACGGAAAAGTAATCTTCTTCTCGGCTCTATCGAAATAAAAGAAGGCCAGAATTGATAGTACCAGACTTCCACCGGCCACAAGGGGTGCAGCGATGAGCAGGGTGGTCTTAAAAAAATGGTAGTCTTGAACACCTAATATCCATCCACCCAACATGACTGAGATAGGTATGGCGTATATGAAAGGCAGAAAGTTCAAAAATCGAATTTTAAGATGCGGTTTGTAAAATGTTAGGGCCACGATAACGATTGATAAATCTAAAAGTAGTCTCAGCGTAAAATGGATAGGTCCGGACATGATAATGGGGTCAAAATATCTTCTCGGTATTTCACTGAAGCTCACTAAATAAAGCACACTGGTGAAGGACATAAAAATAAGTGGCAAGGTTTTCTTGTTCCTGTGGATTGTATAAGTTGCAAGAAATCCGATGAAAAAAACAAACAGAGTGAAGGCACTTAATAGCGGGCCGCCAGTTCTAAGCAGAAGATCAACGACAAACTTCTTGAAGGTTTCATCTTTTGTGCCAATGCCGGTGTCTGGTGATCGTAAGCCGAATCGTGTTTGGTTGAGGTCTTTGACGACTATTTCAACATGGTTCTTTTGTGTGATTAAGTCCGTAGGTAGGAAAAGATTAACGGATTCAAAATGTGAGTATGAGTCATATTTTGCAATGACTCGGCCATTAAGTTTTACTATCGCTTGATCCCCAATGGAGCCGAGAAAGAGCCAACAGTTATTGGTCTGAGCACAAAAATCAACTTCTGAGGAATTAAAATCTCTGAAGTAAGTTGCCTCACTCGATTTGAATTTTGTTTTAAGATACAGGTCATCCCCGGCCTTCACATCAAAGCACTTCTCATTTTCACAGGCCTTCCATCCTTCCAGAGGGAAGAAAGCAAAGGCATTGAATGAAATTAAAAGCATGGCGATGAAGATTTTCATAACTGTTCCAGAATTTCTTCTTTCGTGAAGAGGACCGGGCAGACAGGGGATTCACTTGCTCCCTGAAGCGGTATAGGAAATGCGTTCATGAAGTATGTGCCGGCCGGAACATTTTTAACATCTAGGCATTCCATGATCACAGCTTTTTTAAAAATGGTATTATGGATCGGCCTTTCTTTAGATCCTGGCCTAAAGTCTGATGACTTCCAGCTCGTACCGTAAAGGCAAAAGTTGTCATTGGAGGTCAGGTAGTCAGCTGCTTCCTGTGAAAGAATCAGGACATGATCTGGCCGATGGAGACCGGTTGTGGTTTCCGGGAGATCGTTTACGGTGACAATTATCCGGTCTGGGATGATTTCACTACCTGAAGCCTCTAAAATGCCCTGTTTAAGGTCAGAAAGGGTTACTTCCCACACCTTAGTCCCGCTGACGGTGGAATGCTCAATAAAGCCATCTCCTTTGAGTTTTACCACAAGGGCCTTGCCCCAAAAGTTCCTGATTGCATTGCCCGTAAAATATGAATCAATAGTTTTTCCATCCTTAACTGTATGGGACGATGCTTCTATGTGGGGTAGGCTGTGGGGTTTTAATGTGTAGGCCGAGTAGTTGACCGGTGGTGACTTTGGATCAGTTGAATTGATGTCGTAGATGGTTTCCTTTTTATAAGGAGATCCTTCAAACCACATGCCTTCAAAGTTTTCTTTTATAATCGGACTCAAAATATAAGGCATCGTTATTTCTCTTTCTCAGTTAAATGAGTTTTGATTTGGTTCAAAGTTTCAAGGGCGGCCAGTTTTTTATTCTGGATGAGGCCAAGGGTATGGAGTGCCCCTTTGAGGTCTTTGGACTTGAGTTTAATCTCGATGCACTCGAGTGCCACGAGGATAGCTTCAACATCGTTGGTCAGGGCATGCGTGAGCTTACTGGAGGAGATCATATTGTTTCCCTGCATTTTTATTTAAGTAAGAGTAGATCCGGTCAGTATGAACTTGAAGAGTTCTGGCCGTTGGGCGAAGCTTTTTTCTATTTTCTTTATAAACTATCTCTATGACTTCACTTTCAAATGCTTTCAAGAAGTCGCTCAGGCCCATTTCTTTGATCTGCTGAAGTTGTTTCTTTGAAGCAAGCTTGAGCTTTGATTTATCAAAAATATTTTCATTGTGAATGATATGCTCTGGAACGTCCTTTAAGGCGGGAGCAGTCACGCTACGATCCAGCCAACTAAAGATCAAATTCTTTAATTCTCTGATATTTCCTGGCCAGTCATATTTTGAAAGAATCTTGAACATATCTGGCGAAAGATAAAGGGCCTTTTGACTTGAGTGGGCCGGAATGATGGTTTCAATTAGTGCGGGAAGATCGAGAATTCTCTCTTTTAAGGATGGCACGGTAATATGAGTTCCATTCAGTCTGAAAAATAGATCGGATCTGAATTTTCCCTGATTGATTTCTTCTGAGATGTTTCCAGAAGTGGCAGCAATGAGACGGAAAGTGCTCTGAACTTCTTTTTCACTTCCTACAGGGCGGAATTTTTTTGTTTCAATGGCGGTGATGATCTTATTTTGCATGGCCTGAGACATAGTGGCGAGTTCATCTAGAAAAAGTGTTCCGCCGTTGGCCTTTTCAAAAAGACCGATCTTTCTTGAATCTGCTCCCGTGAATGCACCTTTTAAGTGTCCGAATAATTCAGATTCAATCATCGTGTCTGAAATGGAGGCACAGTTTAAATGATAAAACTGACTCAGATTATTAAATTTCAGCTCATGAATCAATTCGGCCATAACTTGTTTGCCGGAACCAGTAGGGCCAAAGAGATAAACTGGTTGAGTGGATTGGTAGAGGCTCTTTATTAAATCTAAGGCTTCGGCGACCTTTTGGCTTTTAGTGGGAAATTTCTTAGCAATTGTTTCTGCAACTGGATCTGATCCGCTGGCACTATCAAAATGGGCCAGGACATCGTTGACAAGCTTTGAGCTTGCAGGCTTGAAAAGGTAATTGTCACATTTTGAATACTCGAAGGCCTTTGAAATTGAGGCCCGGTCTTTTTGACCAGTTAAGATGACGGTGTAGATCTTGTTTTCTTTTGAGATCTTCGCCAGTTCATAACCTGCTTTCTTTCCATGTAAATCCAGATCAACAAAAGCGACATCAAACTCCATCGTATCAAGAAGTCGTTCGGCTTCTTTTGATGTTGAAGCTTCTGTGACCTTACCGTGACTCTTAAGAAGTGTCGTAAGCAGGTCTCTGTTTAAATCATCATCCTCAATCACGAGGAAACGTAAATTATGTTTCATTGGTTGGGACTTATAGGCCCTTGTGATTGGATTAGCAAATCTTTGTACGGATTAGTGTTCGTTTTTACGTACATTTCAAGGGGCCCATTTTTATCTTGCAAAGCGTCTTCTCATTGATTGTAAAGGATTTCTCCTTTGCTTCGTCCTTGGCATCCCAATTGCCTTAGAGGTTGTACTCGGAATGAGTTCGAGCTGAGGAGGAGATATGAGATTTCGTGCGAAGGGTTTTCATCACTGTCCTATGTGCCGCCAACGGGCCTTAGAGAAACTTAGAACTTATGCCCACTGTGTGAGCTGTTTTCATTTCTACGATCTGAAGGAGGATGCCGTATGAATTTAAGATTTTTGAAGCGTTTGTTTACCCCACATTACCCTCAGCACCCAGATTTTCAAAATCTGGTGGATGAGAAGTCACGCCAAGCTTTGATGATGATGCTGGTGAAATTTTAAGGAGAATGCCATGAAGTTGTTTCTTTCAATGTTCTTAGTTCTTTTTGGTGCGTGTTCGTTTAAGTCACCTGATCAGGACAAAAAAAGTAGTGAAACTCAGAACTATGAGGAAATTAAACCAGAAGATCTATCTAAAATGGATACTGATGGTGATCGCATTAATGATCTTGAGGAAAAAGAAAAAGGCCTCAATCCTTTTGTTGCGGATATCCCAGAGTTGCGGACAAGATTCCTGCAAAACTATTCCATCAAGGTAAACTGGCATGTCAGAACCCCGGATGGAGTAGATCACACTGATTCAGCTTGGGATTTTACCATTGATACTCGTGTTGGCCGCAATGATCCTGATTTTCAGTACCGTGTGGGTGAAGTCCTCGTAAGAAACAAGGCCTTTGCAGAAGCTTCCCGTATTGGCCGTTTTTCAACTCATAGCTGGGGAGAGATTCAAGAATCTGACCTCACACGGGTCGTTTATCCTGAAGTGGATACAAGGTTCTCCGGTAATAATAATCTTAAGACGGGCCAATACTTTGATAACCCAGGTGTGGCCATTGATAAGATTACAGTTGAGCTAGAGAACACGGTCAAACTTCTGCCATCGTCTCTATACAGTTCAGTCAAAAATCTTGAACTAAATTTCTACTATTTTGACTCCAAGACTGAATCCTATGAGCTTCTGAGTACGAAACTGGTTGAGCGTCACTTTAATCGTGATGTGAATGAAACTTTCTTGGTCACTCTTGAGAATGTTCCTGTGGATTTGATTTCTCAGAACTATCTGAAGAGAGGGGAGTTTATTATTTCGGAAGTTAAAGATTTCGAAATCCCCGAGCTGGGCATCAAATACTCTGAACTGATGAATACGGTCAAGAGTAAGACGATTCAGATGGTGATGAACACACCCCTTGAAACGATAAGTTCTTTTGTTGCTCCCTTTAAAAATAAAAACCGCTTTTCTGACCTTATGGGAAGTAAGTTTCCCAATCAGTTCAAGATTGAAGATGACAAACTTACGAAGGTCACCCAGTTCGAAAATAATCTGGCCGACTACACTCATTTAAAGGAAGTTAAAGGGGAAGATAAAAAGGGTAAGTGGTTCGTTTTCACTGATCGTCTGACTCGCACTTATCTTGATCATGAGTATCGTCCAGGGGAGTCCATTATTCTTTCCTATGTCACGGGGAAAGAACTTTCTGCGCAAACCTCAGAGAAAGTGAACAGTCTCCGGTTCAGTGCCTCAGGCAATGATGAGTATGAAGTTTATCCTTTAGGAAATGTTTCTCCGAATTCCGTGGTTGATTTTCAGTTATCAACTGGGAAGCGTATCGGGGAAGGGGTAGACAAAATAGAAGATCGTCCTGTTAGTGGGGGAGACTGTGGGAGCAACTGTCGTGTATGGCAGTTCACCTGTCATTTTAAATTTAATACTTTTAAAACTCGTAATGAAGGTTATGAATTCAAGAAGGATCTATCCGACGAGCTGTCTCAGCTTTCTCTTATTATTAACGAGGAAGAATTTAATCTTAAAAAGCTTATAGAAGAAAAGAAAGTGGAAGTATCTTGGCCGGACAAAAACGCTCATTTTCGGATTAATGACATTTCAAAGATCAAAGAAATTTTCGAAGCCAATGAGAACGTCATATCGCTCAAGATTGCGACACTGACAGAGACGACCCATGATGGAGTATTTCTGGTGAGTTATTCAGGACGAGAATCTTATGGATGTTTTAATCTTGCGGCCGGAGCAGCATTTCATCAAAAAATTCCAGTTTATGAAGGCTCAAAAGACTTTAACCAATGGAGCCGTCACTTTAACTGGAATGTTCTGAAAGTGGGTAAAGATCGTACCTACAAGCAGCCATTCACGATGAATATAAGCAGCATTGTTAACAATTACTACAACTAAGGAACTGGGATGAGTTTAATTTTTTTAATTTCGATGTTCTTTTTTTCAGAGTCCCTTTGGGCAAGAAGCCTTAAGGCCACGGCCGATAAACTGGCACAGGAAACGACCCGCATAGGCTTTGGTATTGCTTTGTTTGGGTTAGTCCTTGCTGGAATTTACTTTATGTTAGGCCGCCAGGATGCAAGTACCAAAATGACTCAGGCGTTAATGGGTGTCTTTGTCTTGATGCTTGCTCCGACCATCGTAACTTTCGTTAGGGGCCTAGTATGATGAGGCGATATCCCAAATTCTTGAAGGCCCTTCCAGAGTTCTATGGTTTGGGATTTCCCGACTTAGGGACGTTGATGGTGGCGTTGTATTTGTCGATGATCTTGAATCTTAGTCCTCTGATAAGTGTGGTGGTGAGTGGTTCTGGGATCGTCCTCATGCGGATTCTGAGAAAGAACTTTGATTTTACCGGATGGCTGATGCCACGGAAAAAAGAAGTGTTTGTGGCCGACATTCAAAGGGGTCAAGGATGATTCCTCTTTTTAATGTCGAAGGTAACAGGCTGACCTCCCTTAAGGGGGAGGTTAGCTCCTTCTTTGAAATTCTCCCACCTGATCTTGAAGGTCTTGATTCAAGCAGTAAGGAGCGGGTGTTCACGGATCTTGAAGCTGATCTTATCAATACGGAGGGTGTGTTTAAACTCTACTGGCTTCGTGGGAAAATTTATTTGAATTCATTCAGTGACCTAAGTCTGAGTCATGGTGACATTAATCCAACTGACAAACCAGTTGAGACATTTTTAGGACAAGAGAAGGCCCTTGTTCATTTTTACGAAAACTATCTGACTTGTGGAAATGAATTCATACGGATCTTGTCGCTCAAGGATTTACCCGACAGATTGACTATTCTTGAAACATTGGGGTTCTCTGATTTCGTTTTGATCTTCAAAAAAATTCCCAAAATTGAGGCGAAGAAGAAGATTAACTTCAAAAGAAAGCTTCACTTCTCTTCGCTTTTTAAAGGCATGCGGGATCTTGATTCAGAAAACGCTTACTACCAGGCCGAGAATCTTTTTGAACATGTCACGACCGATGAGAAGGCCCTATTTGAAGCGGAGTTTTATTTCATCCTACGCGGGTGTACCAAAAAAGATTTAGATGATCTGACAAATAGAAAGCTTCAAGAGTTTAAAGGCAAGAATGCGCCACTCTTTGTTGAAGAGAGAGGTTTGTCGTTTCTTTACCAATCACTTATCCCAGGTGTGCCGGCCTCGTTTAAAAGGAAAATACAGCTTCCTAGCGACTATATGTCCTACCTTGTTCCGTTTCACCGGGACTTTGTCTATTCAGAAGGATTAGAGCTTAAAAGTCGACAGGGTAACTCGGTTTACTTGGATATCTTTCACGAGAGTGCTCTCAATTATAACTGTCTCATCACTGGGTCTGCCGGCCAGGGTAAGTCCATGATGGCCAACAAGCTTTTAATGCATGAGCTGGAGCGCGGAACTAAGGCGATGGTGTTAGATCTTGGTAACTCATTTAATAAAAATGCACTTTATCACGGTGGAGTTATTCTTTCTGAAAAATTCAATCCCCTTCAGTTCAAAAGTCCACGCTACCTTAAAGAGTTTGTCATGGCCGTACTTGATGAAAAGCTCGGGAAGAAAGAAGAGGGGCGGCTTTTTGAAACCATTTCAAATATTCAGGCAAAAACCTTCAGTGAGTTTCTCGCTAAACTTGAGATCAGTTTTCCGGGAATTGGGTTCTATTTTAAAGAGATCGAAGATTTCTTTACCGATGAAGAGCTTCCCATCAACGATTTTACCTACTGTGACTTCACGCTCTATCCAGAGGTGATGAAGGCCCCTCTCATTATTTACCTGATTGAGTATTTTAAAAATCTTGAGGGCAAGAAGATTTTTGTCTTCGATGAGTGTTGGCATCTTCTTCTTAAAAATGCGGACTATATTGCTGAATGCTTCAGGACATTCAGAAAGCATCTGGCCTCAGCGGTGGCGATCTCTCAAAACCTTGATGACTTTTCTGGAAGCCATTTAGGCCGAGTCATCATTCAGAATACTTATTTTAAATATTTATTCAGGCAATCACTTGCGGAGTCGGAATTTATCGACTCCACCACGAAGGAGATTCTGGATGAGGTTCAGTCAAAAAAAGGAATTTATAGCGAATTTCTCTATCTTACGGAAACACATAAAAAGCCTGTGCGCTTTTATCCTAGTCCTCTGGAGTATGAACTCTTTACCTCTGACCGGAGGGATAATAACCAATTTGAATCTTATATGAAGGAGAAAGGGCGATATCTCTCATTTAAAGAGGCCATGACAAATTACACGGAGATAAAAAATCCATTTTGGAGGTCACATGAATAAGTTTGCCAAAGATCTCTTACTGGCCTCAAGTCTCATTTTGAGTTCTCCAGTTCATTCCCAGATTATCAGCACGGACACCGCCCTTTTAGTGGAGTTAGTCACAACCACGGCAAGTCAGCTCAATGAACTTGAAAAGCTGGTGAGTAGTGCTGAGAAATACACGGCCAAGATGCAAAAATACAATGAGCTTTTTCAGGATGAATATTTTCGTGCGGAACGAGTGCTTTACCTCGCTGAATCACTGGCAGCCAAAAAAGAAGTGGCCGGCCTTGGTGATCTTAACTGGGCGATCAGAGAACTTAAGTATTCCATGGAGGAGATGCGAGAACTCATGAAAGAGTACGCCATGATCAAAAGTGATGAGAAGAAAACAAAGTCTCAGGTTAAAATCCAGAAAAAGATAAACTCTCGCAAAGAAAAAATCGCTCAATCACAAGTCAGTAAAGCGATTAAGGCAAAAACCACAGGCCGGGCGACACAGCTTACGGCCCAAAATACGGCCATGATTTATGAGTCGAATGTGGATATGCATAATACTCAGCTTGAAATTCTCGAAAAAATGTCGACCAACAACCGCCTTCTGGCCGAACAAATGGAAGAAAAACGTCTTGAACAAATGGCGAAAGAGAAATCCTATGGCCGAGGGGAGAAAAGATGAGGGGCAATATTTTAGAGGAGATGCTTCTTCTGCAAGATCCAAGTGTGTTTAAGCTTTATAAAGAGATGATGAACATGGCCGGTTACTTCATCGCTCCCGTGTTCACGATTGCGCTGATTGTGGAATATTTTGGGAATATGGACTTTGGCGCAGTTGTGACGAAGCTTCTTATCATAGTTGTTTTCATGGGAGGATTTTATCAGTTCCATTCTAAGGCGGTAGAACTCTCTCTTGAAACGGCAAGCTACACCTTGAAGAAAGTTTCGCCGCGAAATCTGTTTGTAAAAAAATGGAATCACGTTAAGGTGCGGACCAAGACACCGGAGAAGTGGCGTTTTCTTGAATCTTTCGCGATTCCCAACTTGAATGACTTAATTGCTACGGCATTCTTTTTATTCGCTAAGGTCTTCATCTGGCTCTTAAAACTCATTTATTCCACTGTCTATCATCTGACTTATGTTTTTTCTGGAGTCACTGCCATTTTGTATTTCTTGGGTTGGACTAAGGATGCGCTCAAAGGAACGGTTCAGGCGAGTGTTTGGTGCATGCTTTTACCATTTGTCGTCGTGGCGATTCTGGCACTGGTCGGAAATAGTATTGATGAGTCGGCCCTGTCTGGTGATTTGATCATCGCAAAAATGGATACCATCATTTGGTTATTTGGAGTAACGCTGCTTCTTTTGTTAACTCCAGTCATTACACACGCCATGGTTAAGGGTGAAGGGATTCATTCCTTTGGTGCAAAAATGGGGGCGATGGTGGTGAGTTCAGGGATAAAAGCTTCAGCAACTGTGCCATTTTTGATTCAGTTGCCGGGTCGAGTGTCACAAACGACTGCGAAGGTAAAAGAATTTAAGGCCGGGCTTGAAACAAAACTGGCCGGGGGGAATAGTTCTAAATTTGCAAAATCTGATGGGATAGAGAAAAACGCCTCCCAAACTATAAAGTCTCAATTTCAAGGGCAGAATAACACTCATGAAACCAAGACTGAAGCAAGATCAACCCAGTCTGGTGATTCGCAGAAAGCTGTCGCCACAACTCCGGCCCCTGTTGTGACTGCGAGAGGAAAGGATACCTCAAAGTTTCAGGTGAATAGTGAGACTAATAAGCAAACCCCTCCCATACCGTCTTCAAAGCTCGCACCAAATAAAGTGGAGTTAAGATCGATGGGGCCACGAGAAAAAACTCAAACCCAGTCAAAGCAGCAAACTGAAACCAGATCAATGAGATTTGAAAAGATTCAAAGCTCATCTTCAAAGACGACGCAAAAATTACCACCAGCAAGGAGGGATCAACGTGAACTTCGATGAATTTCAGGCCGCTTTTATAAAAGAGAATAGAAAACTTAAAATCATCATCTCAATTATGATTTTAGTTTTTGGAGTGGGCACAGTTTTAAACATCACTGAGAGGAAATACTTTTTGTACCGTGGGAAAGAAATCTTTGAAGAAAGACCTCTTGCCGAAGAAATTTGCAGGCTGGGATTCATGACACTCGCTGATGGGGAGCCTAACCAGCATGTGGTCACCTCTGAAATCATGAAGCATGTCAAACAAGAGCCTTTCACGCTTCAGGTAGACAAGCTGTTAATGGTGAAGTCCGTTGAGGGTGGTGCATGCAAGGTGATTCTAAAATCTGAAGGAAAGATCCTGGCCTTTAAGATTCACCTTGAGGGAAGTAGTAATCACCCCTTCTTTTATAAAGTGTCACAGATGGATGAAGTTCCTATCGAAAAGGATCTCTTATGATATTTCATATCCTGTTTAATCAAATGATCACTTTGTTTCTGAGTTTGAATCTTCTTACGACACTGAGCTTTGACAGTGAGATTGAAAGTTATCTTTACGGTGGAAGTCCTGAAGAAATGTTTTTTCAGGTGACGAATAACCACAAGACTCTTGCCATGAAGCCAAAACTTGAGGGGAGTTATTCAAATCTCTTAGTGATTACGAAAAAGCGAAAATATTATTTTGACCTAAAACACTCAGTACAAAACCCGCACCAGTTTATTGAAGTAAAGGATGGAGTTATGAATCACGCTCTCACGAAGAAAATCCAGACGCGGGATTATGAGATTTTGGAAGGTGATAATTCGCTTCTTTTTATTAACCGGAAGGCGATTGAGGTTGATGTAAACGGGATGAAGGTCAAGAGCAGAGAGTATCTGTCTAAAGGGGTTCCGATCCTTTATGAGGGGAAGCGGATTTTGAACTAACAAACCATAAATCGGACATTCAAATGAAATATACAGCGGTTTTATTCATCGCCTTGGTGATCTCTGACCTAAAAGCAGCGTCCCCGAGGATAACCAGACTTGAGTCAAGAAAGGCACAAGTCAAAGCAGCACATCCACAAAGGAGGGATAATCATGAAAAGATTCTCGAAAAGCTTTTGGAAAATAACCGAAGGCTCGATCTTCTACTTCAAAGACGAAGTCACACGCCGGTTATTTGGGAACAAAGGGCCAAGATCCTCACGGGAAAAGTCTTCCGTGGTACTCTTCTGAACTCCATCGTCTCAACCAACTTAAGTTCACCTGTCCTGGTTCTGGCCCATCCAGGACAGGGCCTTCCTCCGAAAACAAAATTCTCATGTCAGGGAGTGACTCAAAATCAAAGAGTCATGACACTTTGTAATAAGATGGTCACTCCTGATAGAGAAACGGCGATTCAGGCGCAGATCCTTAACTTCGATGGCTCAAGTGGACTCATGGGTGAATTTGATGACGGCAAAGATGAATTAATCGCTGGTGCCGTGATGAGTGACTTCGCTCAAGGGGCACTTTCGGCTGCGGGGTCAAGGATTGCAGGCCCATTCGGTTCTATCAGAGATGATTCCGTTAAGAATCAAATTCTTCAAGGAGCGATTGAATCTGGGCGCAGCACCTCTGAAATCCTTTTAGAGGAAATGAAAACAAAAGAGCCTGTGGTGACGGTTGAGGCCGGTGAGGAAGTCTTAATCTATTTCATGGAGGCCATTAATGAAAATTAGCTCACTTGCTATTCTGCTTCTTCTGTCTTCCTGCTCAAGCCTAAAGAAGTCACTTATGAGTGGCGCACTTCTTGGGGGAATTGTGGGCGGGGCCGGAGGAGCGATCTTTTCACCTGATGAGGGATCTCAAAGTAAAAATGCTTATATGTTTGGAGTCTTGGGAGCGGTGGCTGGTGCTGGGTTAGCTTATCTTATGTATGACGATCCAAGTAGGCCTAAGCTTCCTATGATGTTGGATGAACCAAGTCAGGTTCATCAATCCGTTCCCCTTTTTGATTTCTCCCCAGAGCTTAAGAACATAAGGCCTGAGGTGAATTTTAAACCTGTGAAGAAATATGAAGTACCGCAGGAAAAACTTCCGGCCGAGCTGGAGGGGAAAGTCAAAAAGCAGTTCATCATTGAATACGAATCAGAGGCCAGAACTTTAGAAATTGATAATCGAACCATTCAAATCAGCCCTTTCAAGGCATGGGAGCACGTTTATGAAAAATAAAAACCAACCACCGCAGTTTGATATGTTTACACCAGTGTATGAAATTTTCCATGAGATTTGTCTTATCTTATTTGATCTCGGGAAAGAATTGTTCAAACTGGCATTTAGAAAAATAACCGGAAGGACACCACCGCTTGAAAAAATTGAACGAAGTCGATTGGGGGTCAGAAAAACAACTGAGCTTGAGGAATCACTTGGAATTGATACTAAGACCAAGAAAAATCTTTTGATGAGTGAGATTGATTTTCGTCGTCACTCCTTTATCGTGGGTGCGTCCGGCTTTGGTAAAACGAACTTGATAAGCATTCTTCAGGAGAACTCTCTTAAGCAGAATAAGCCCATCATCTTCTTTGATCCTAAAGGTGACATGGAAGCTTTGACTACGTTCCAGAAGATTTGCAAAAAGTACAATCGGCCCTGTTATATTTTTTCGGAGCATTACAAAGATTCGGTTTCGCTGAATCCTCTTTTAGAAGGAACCATAAACCAAGTAGTAGATCGGATCATGCGCTCATTTGAATGGACGGAGCCATTTTACAGAGATGCTTCAAGACGCAGTTTAACGAAGGCCTTAAAGAATCTTGAAAAAGATGAAACGCCGTTTGCACTCAAAGCGATCTTTGAAGAATTGGTTCAGATGGAGAGCAAAGATAATGTAGGCCTCATTGCAAAATTAGAAGCGATCCTTGTTTCGGACTTCGGCAAAATCCTGAATTCAGGGCCAGAGGGTCTGACACTTTCTAAAATACGGGATGAGAAGGCCTGTCTCTATATCGGTCTTTCGACTCAAGGGTATGGGGAAACAGCAACCGCCGTAGGTAAACTTTTTTTAGGTGAGCTTCTTTATAATTCTTATAAATCCCTCAGCGCAGTTGAGCATCAGGACGGTCTAAAAAATCCTGTCAGTATTTATTTTGATGAGTTCGGGTCACTGGTAACTCCTGAGTTCATTGAGCTTCAAAATAAATGCCGCGGGGCCGGAATGGAGTTGACCGTTGCGGTTCAAACGGCTTCAGACATTGACCGAGTTAATCCTGACCTGACGAAACAGGTGATTGAGAACGCGGGAAATCTGTTCATCCTGAAACAGCGTTTAGACGAGTCTGCCTCACTCTTTGCTGATTCTATTGGAACGATTATGAGTAAGAAGGAGACTCACGTTATGGAAAACGGTGAAGTTCAGGCCAAAGGATCGGTCAGGGAAGTCAATGAGCTAATTGTCCATCCAGACATCATCAAAAACTTAGGAATCGGTCAGTGTGTTCTTTTAAGGCAAGGGCCTAGTCGAATTAATCTGCTGAACATCAGAAATAGAAAAATGGAAGCGATTAAAAAAATGAATGACTCTCTTGGATCATTTCCGGAGCTTTTCTAAAAAAGGAGGTCTCATGAGTGGAATTATTCACTTGAACAGTGCCCATTTAAATTATCTGGAGCCGCTTTTGAAATGGCGGGTACTTGATTTAGAAAGTCTAAGAAAGGAGTGTTTTCGTGCGCCAAAGTATAAAAATTTTTACCGGATTATCAGATCGCTTGAGAAACAAAATGTACTGGAGGGATATCGAGATCCTTTCAGCAAGAAGAAGTATGTCTACCTTAGCTCGTTCGGTGAGGGCCAACTATCGCTCAACGAAAATCCCACAGCACTTTCAAAAGATACTCTGATCCATGACATAAAGGTAACAGAAATCACCAAGGCCATGATCGACTTGGGCTGGGTGAACGATGCTGACCTTGAACACCGGATTCATGACAAAAGGAACTTCAAGACAACTTACAAGGTCATACCTGATGCGATCCTTCATGGAGTAAAGAAGGGGATGAAGTTCAAGATGGCCTTGGAACTGGAGCTGAGTCGCAAGAACAATCAGCGCATTACTGAGAAGGCTTCTCAGTACCTTGAGAGTGGCCAGTTCAATTATGTGCTTTATATTTTTTCAAAGAAAAGCCTGATGGAAAAGTACATTGAGCTTTTTAAAGAGAAAATTGGCGACAAGGCCCTGGAGCGGTTTATGTTTTTTGTAGATGAAGACCTCACAGTCAAACCTCGGGAAATAAAAAAGTGGAAAGGGGTTTTTAAGGGTAAGGCGTTACTGTTTGAAGAGCTGTTTCAGGGCGATTAGAAAAGGCATAGAAAGACTGTAGAAACGAAATAGAAAAAGGATCACATGAGTTTTTCCCTGCCCGCTAACTCATTAAGATGTTGGACTTAATTCACGCTCCGAATGTGACTCCCTCTCTCTCACGTTGTGTAGATAGATGGAGTCACATTCTATGCTGGGTAAAGTGATGGAAGATGGATAGCGGGCAGGGAAATTTAGGAGGAAAAAATGGAAAATATAAATAAAGAGAGTAGTGGGGTACGGGTACGGGAACGGGAACGGGATCGGGATCGGGAAACGGGGAAAAAACGGGGAAGGAAGGCAAAAAATCAAAAGAAGGAGTTTGTTATTAATAAAGATCAGACAAAGTTTTTCGTGGATTTGAGTCATGACAAAGTTGAGCTTAGTTTGATTATTGAGTTACTGGGTAAGGCCAATCAAAAGGATTACGGTCGTGAGATTACCTTTAAGGATCTGGCCTTGTTTTCAGTCACCAGGCTGACTGAAAAAGACATGGAGAAGATTCAAGAATCCACACTAAGCGACATGGAAAAGGTCGAAAGGGCATTAATTGAATTCAACAAGAAGAGCAATTCAAACTTGACCCTCGGCGAATTTTTAGTGAAGAGGCTAAGTATAAATTAACAAGGGAGTGGCCTATTAATTCAACTCACCATTTGTGCGTGGCCGCATTCTTGGAATTTTGTTTATATCATTTTACGGGAGAGCATTTATGGTTGAAACATCTTCTCGAGCTACTTACTTTCCGAATGAAAAAGTGTATGATCGGGGGGAGCTTATGAAAGCTCATCCGTTCTTTGAAAACTTAATATGGTTAACTACAGATGAGGCAGCCACTTTTCTTAGAAAGTCATCTCACGCCTTAAGGCAGATGACTTATAAAGGCAAAATCCGTCCAAGAAAATTTGGAGGACGACTTTATTTTAAGCAAGCGGAACTGAATGACCTTGTTGATACATCATTCTACTAGGGGGTGTATCAATGGCTATTATCGAGTACGAAAAAAACGGTAAGAAGGTTTTCAAGGTGTATGTTCAATTTCGTGGAAAGACGATCAAGAGACTTCGGGTCCAGAAAGTCGTCTACAATATTGAATCACTGGCTGTCGCGAGACGAGAAGAGAGACGAATAATAAAAGAGCTAGCTGAAAAGCTGGCAAAAACTGAAGGCAAAGGTCTTCTTTGGTCTGAGGTTTTATTTCGTTGGGAGAATGCAGCTTGCTGCGGTCATCTTGGTAAGAAGCTTAATCGCTTCACTATCAATGACCATGTAAACCGATTGAGGAAATATACTGCTCCTTGGTTGGATCTGATTGCTTCTGATCTGAATAAAGGCGATGGCCGAAGAATTCTTTCTTATGCCGAATCCTTGGGTGCCAAGTGTGGTCTTTTGAATAAAATTAAGTCTTCTATCAACTTAGTTTATAACTGGGGAGCTGAAGAAGGTTTGATCTCTGGGATAAACCTTTCTGGCAAGAGTCCAGTTTATGGACTCGGATTCGAGGATGACGAAGAAAAGATGAAACCAATCTTAACTCTTGATGAGGTAAGAAAGTTTCTTCTTGAGGCAAAAATTCAAACGCATCCATGGTATCCAATTTGGGCATTTGCTGTTTTGACTGGAATGAGAAGTGGTGAGTTGATGGCACTTGAGTGGGGAGATGTTGACGAGAAAAACGGAATCATCCGAGTATCGAAGTCCTATAATAAAAGACTTCAGTCAACCAAATGTCCAAAAAATGGAACTTGGAGAAACGTTGATATTAATTCCCAGCTCGCCGGAATCATCGCTGATCTTAAACGAAGCCGCATGAATGAAACGAATGTGCTTCCTCAGTTTCCAGAATGGAAATATGGCCAAGGCGGAAATGTTATCCGGATGTTTCTTGAGCGAATTGGGATAAAGAAAGATATTGTGTTCCATACGCTCAGGGCCTGCTTCGCTACGCATTTGCTTTCGACTGGTGTTGAGCCTTTGAAGGTTATGAGAATGGGTGGGTGGAGTGATCTTAAGACTTTTCAGATTTATCTCAGAATGTCGGGGGTGGATGTGAGAGGAGTCGCTGAAGGGTTGGATGTCATACCCGATTTGGGTGTTCTGGATAATGTGGTCAGGCTTAGATAACGATTTTAGGGCCTGGAGAGACTGTCTTCTTCAGGCCTTTTTAATAGTAAAATCGTTAGTTTAGGGATAGTGTCCATTTATGGTTGTAAATAATTCCCACCAGGTGCCGTAGTAGGCCAACTGGTGTAAAATAATAGCTGAGGCATTTATGAATATTGATCATAGACAACAAAAAATTAAAGAGACTGCTCAAATCATTTCAAAGATAAATGATGAGAGTGAGTTTAATGAATCTGTTTTAAAGATTATCAAAGATTTAGGTTTAGATATTAAGCCTGATTCAACCAATTCAACTAAAAACAAAAATGAAGATAAGGTTGCTCGTCAAGCAGAGCTTTAATCTTCATGCAGTACACATCTGTTATCCAAGATAACTCTACTTTTAAAGTATTGATGCTCGATGCGAACATCATTATCCCTTTTTTAGATAAAAAGCATGATGACAGTCTTGAAGTCGAAA
>JFJP01024474.1_pt1 | contig 29111 bp, 35 predicted proteins | sample 431651 | NCBI WGS metagenome assembly JFJP01 (sample SAMN02602958, study PRJNA72255) | Microbial mat metagenome, whole genome shotgun sequencing project. | biome: fresh water; feature: sink hole; material: water; isolation source: purple microbial (photo- and chemosynthetic) mats found in... | reverse complement strand
GCTATTGATATAACTACTATTTTTTTCATCTGATTTTACCTTTTTAAAATATCTGGCTTATCTGTTCAGCCATCTTTTCAACCATTACAGGCAACGCTTCATCTAGCTTTAGATTCATCTTGACCGCTTCGCTAAATACTCTTGTCTTATGCTCCACATAGTCGGTCTCGTAGCTTTGCGCTGTTTTTATGGATTGATTTGAGTTGATCGTGCCTCCCGCTCCGTCATTTGATCGGATAGGACCCGCAAAAGAGTTGGCAAATCCAGCTCTTGCCTCTTGCCCCAAAGATACTTGACCCTCCTTTGTATCTTTGACCGTCACTACTTTTGACGATTTTTTCTCCCTTACTACGACATCGGTCACCATCCGAAATATCTCATCTTCGGTTAGCTTACCGATACCACCAACGACTAGACCACCCACTACCGCTCCGATAAGCCCGTCTTTGCCTCCGCTATTTACCGCTCCAAGCACTCCGCCTACAACTGCTCCGGTACTAGCCGCCCCTGCCGCTTTTGCCTCTTTGAGATTATTGGCAAATAGTACATTGCTCATCAGCGTATATTTGGCGGCTTCTGGGTCATCTATCACCTTATAGCCTTTTGAGTTTAGCTTTGAGACGATACGAGGCTCTAGTGCGCCCACATCTTGCCCGCTTGTATTTTTGATACTTACAAATACAGTTCTCTCCGACTTTTTGACAGGGTCTAGGAAGATAGAACTTGTCATTTTGGTTTGGGTCTGCAGCTCTGTTGTGGCGCAGCCGGTGAAGAGAAGAGCAGCAGCGCCAAAAGCTATTGGATACTTCAAATACCTCATAAAAACCTCTTTTTTGGATTTTGACTTTGAAACGGCGAAATTTTATTATTTTTGGTAGTTGCTACAAGCTATAGGAATTTTTCTATAAAAACAACACCGAATTAAAATAGTTATAGTTCGCTTCCAAAAAAAGGAGGTATTGCAAGCATGAAAATCAGCTTTGATAAGACAATAGACGCTCTTTATATTGAATTTGTCGATGCAAAAAGCGTAAAGACCATTGAAGTAGGCGACGCACTTGTTGACTTCGACTGTATTTGTGGGTATGCCTTCATTTTACTATATCTACCAAGAAAAACAAAAAAGAGCCTTTCTTGCGGGAGGACTATCTGGTGCAACAATGGAAACATGCTAGTCAAGGTCAGCCTAGACAACGGCTACTCATATGACGAAAAGATGAATGCATTTGTAGATACGAACGCAGGAGTCGCTTTTTATAACAATATCGATAGATGTTCATATTAAAGGGTTCAAAAATGAATCAAGATAATAAAGCTAGTGGTGTGGGCAGACAACTGTCGGACGCACTAAAACGAGCCGCAAAAGCACTCTGTATGCTTTTAGCGCTTTGGGTTGTTGGCGCACTGTCGTATCTTAACTATCTAAAAAGCAAAGATGTAGATGAGCTGATAGTGGCAATTATAGGCTGGCTAATGGGGCTATTTTTTATGTGGATATTTATAGCTAAAAAAGAAGAGTGGCTAAAGGAAAAGATAAATGATTTTTTTTAGGATAGCAGAGGAGATGCGAAATGAGTTTAGGTGAAGGTTTATGGCTAGGGGCGCTAGCAGCCGCCATCTCTTACGGAGTTTATTTGATTGCAAAAAAAGAGCAAGAACGAGAGGCAAGAGGACAAGAAAGATCAGATATTTGCTCCTCCATACTTGCAAGAGAGGAGGATGGGTCAAGATTTACCAAAAAAGAGCTAGTGGATTACGGCGAGCTTGAAAAAATAGGCGCCATAAAAGACGACAAACTGGAGGTAGTGATGATGCCTATAGATAAGTATGAACGGATGGTGGAGATGTGTAGGCTGATTGAAGAAGAAGAGAAGAGGTCTCAAAAAAAGCAAGAGGAACTCTAGCGTGCAAGTAAAGCATTTTATGCAAGCTTCCAAGCGTAGTTAAAATTTTATAAAATTCTAATAAAATAAGCCAAATATTAATAGTCATTGATGCTTATTGATTAGCAATATTGCTTTATGTAATAACTTTTGTAATAACTGATAAAATTTTATTTTTGAAAAACTGTATGGAATAGGCTTTATAAGGTATTAGCGTGGCTGTCCCTCTCACTTCCTAATAAATCCTCAAAAGTCTTTTAAATCACTTTAAACAAGCGTCTAGTTAGCCACTGCTTATTAAGTATGCCAATTTTATACAATCAAAATTTTTAATAACAAGATAAAATACACTAAAACAGTAAAGGGAAGTTTTATGGGCGGTGCAATCAATAATTTTCTTGTCGGTGGAGCATCCTCTTCTTTATTGATTATTTTGGCGGTAGTTGTATTTGCAGGTATGATGGTCGCCAAGATGTCATCCTTTAAAATGGCAATAGCGGCCTTTGTATTGGTTGGAGTATATGCCATATTGGATTCGTATAAAAGCAATGCGGTAGCGATTGGCAATGACGGTAAGATAATAGGGGAAGAGGTGGTTTGCGTGGACGGTTTGGCATACAAGAGAAATCAGGGAAGTCTTTTTAGTTCAGAAAATTTGACTTTACTGCTGGACGCTAACGGTTCATCATTGAAATGCAGAAAAATAGGTGATATAAAATAATTGTAAAAAATAAACACCTAGGCTAGATAGGGAATATTAAGTCCATCATCTTTGTCGTCGCTCGATAAATCATCATAGTCATCGGCCGTTAAGGCGTCTATCGATTTTTTTATAACTATTTTTTGCAGTGGGTGTATCTGGCTTTGCCGTAGCCATTTTTCGAACTCTTTTTTGTAGTAGTGCAGCAGTGCCGGATGTGCCGCATCTTTGGAACTTTCTAGCTTTTTCAAAAGCACGGTTGCTTCCGAGGTATCCATCGATTGGAGCTTTGGGAGCTTGATGAGGACATTTCGCATAAATTGGTTTGTTTTGTATGGTTCCCCCATGTACAAAAGCTTTGAGGCCGACTCCAAGTCCGCTTCGTGCTCGCTATACCCGTAGCTATATCGAAAATGTCCGCAAACAAGCGGAATATATTGAGGGTAATGCTCCAGCACAAAGACCAACTCTCTTAGGTCTTGGTCTATTAGTACATTAAAAAGAGTATATGTCGTTTTGTTTGCTCTTGCCCAATGCTCGCTTGTTTCCAGATTTGGATTTTTGTCCAAAAATCTATCGTATTTTGCTATATCAAATTTACGCATTTGCGGCCTTTTTTAGGTTTGCTATCTCTTTTTGTAGCACTATTTTTTTGAGTGGATGTGTCGCATTTTGCAAAGCCTCTTCGCACGCCAAAACAGCAAAATCCGTCAAAACTTTGTGCACCAAAGCAAGAGATTTTACTTTTTTAAGGAGTCTTGCCGCCTCTTCTTCATCAAACCCGCCTCTAGGTCTGAGTCTCGCATACAAAGCTGCACTTGCCGCCTCGTTCCAAAACTCTTGCACCAAATGCAGATACTCATTGACGCTTGCGATGTCTAGCTTGACCTCTTCTATCATCTTTCGGCCGTTGATTAGCTGATCTACCGAGAGTTGCGTATAGATGGGAAACTCTCGCACCGTTGTCGCCATTTCTCGAAAATCATCATCGGCAAGAGCCCGAAATAGCATTCTGGCTCTTTTGGATATTTTTTGGCGGAGTGCATCGCTTTCTAGCACCTTTGGGTTTAGCAGCCTTAGCCTCTCCAAAGCGCCGAGGCGTGAATGGCTAAAACCCATTGCGGCGACAAGGGGCTCGTCGTCGCTAAGCTGCGAGGGATGTGAGCCGCTAGGGCGATAAAAAGCCCAAAGTAGCCTTGCCTGCGTGTCTGCGTGCTCCAAAAACATAGCATCCCCGTCCGCCTCAAACGAAGGCAGTTCGGATAGGCTCTCTATGAGGGCTCTATATTCCGAGCCAGATAGTTTTTCCATACTCTTCAAACCTAACGATATTTTTTCGTTCACTTACCAAAAACAGGGTTTCGATTGGCGGATTGCGGGGCGCTTCGAAATACCCGTCTGTTAATACGATTAGCGTAGCTTCACGGACAAGCTCTTCGTCTTGTTCTACAAATTCGTATACGCACTCTATATCTGTTCCGCCGTCCGTCTTTGGAATGCGGAAAAGCTCTTCACAAAAAGGTTCGGAGCCGCTTAGCCTGACTACTAGATTTTTATTGATTTTTGAATCGAATGGCAGAAGCGTTATTTTGTATTCGCTAAAGCTCTGTACCACCGATGAAGCAGCCCCCAGAAAGCGGCGATACTCTTCTTCGCCGACTGACATTGAACTGTCAATAGCGATATAAAGATTCAAAAATTCGTTTGGCCTAATAAACCCCGGCATATAGATGCCCTGATGTATATATCTGCGATTTGGCCGCTCAAAACTCTCTCTTTTTTCAAACAGCGATACGCACAGATACTCTTTTAGCACATCATCAAAGCGAATATCGGGCTTTATTATTTCGCCTATCTCAAGAAGTAGCCCCTCAGATATTGCGGCGTCCGCTTTTGCCATAGACAAAGCCTGTACCAAAAGTGCGTCTAGCGCTTCGCCATCCCCGTCATTTTCAGCGCTAGAGTGGTCTGATTCCTCTAAGTCTTTTTGCTCGCCCTCACCGTCCTCTTCGCTTTTGAGCCGCTCATACACCTCTTCGGCTATCATTTTGGCGAACCGCTCTATCGGCTCTTCGCCCTCTTGGGCTTTGCCTATATTTTTGAATTTTGAGAGAACTAGATTTATGACTATATCGCACGCTTTGTTCCAGAGTGCGGCATCTCTCATCTTCTGTCTGGACGGGTGCTTTAGGGCTACATGCAACAGTACATGGGCGTAGAGATATTTGACCTCTTCGCCTGGCATTTCGATTAGTTTTTGGCTATCTAGCGAGATGCTTTTGCCATCCGTCATTATTGGATATTTGGCGTTTTTTAGCGTATGATGAGGCAAAGAGAGAGCGAGTACCGACAAAAAAGGATGTGCAAACAAAAAATCCACCCTGATTTTGGTAAATAGCTCGTTTGTCACACGATGTATCCGCCGTAAATCTCCAGCCATGCTTCAAATGAAGGGGCAGCGGCTATGTTTTCGTTTTTTACGACAAGGTCTTTTACGAGCATTACGCCAAATTCGGTCGGCAACACTTTTGAGTATGCAAGTAGCGCTTCGCCTTGCGCCTGCGAGCCGTCCCATCTTTCGACAAGCGCTGCGGTCAAGGCATACAAGGCTCCCGGATTTGTAGGGGCTGGTACATCTTCGCCTCTGAGCACTGCGTCCACATCTGGAATCTCGGCGTATGTCTTCAGATAAGATAAAAATTCTATTCCTGCCGCATATCCGACCGCACCGTAAATAAGCGGCGTATAGCCCTCTAGCGTCTCGCATTTTCCCGCTATTTTTGAGAGCATCGTCCAACTTCTAGGCGTTGCAAATGCAGGATTGGTCTCTGCGTCTTTTGGCGCTTCTTGACTGAGTAGGTCGGGGCGAAAACCCAAAAAGGCGACGATACTTGGATGCAAGCCGTTTTGAATAGCCCACACTTTGAAATCCTCAAATTTTGCACCCGCGACCAGATGCACCATTCTGTTTGCAAGCGGGGAGGGGAGTCGAAAGACTATTCCTCTATCTGACACTCTATTTCCCGCACACACTATCCGCCACCCCTCAGGCATCGAGTATTCGCCAATTTTTCGGTCCAACACTAGCTGATATATTGCGGCTTGTACGCTTGGAGGTGCGGAGTTTAGCTCATCGAGAAACAGTATACCGACACCCTCGGTCGGCAAAAATATAGGTGGCATCCATACAGTTCTGCCGTCTTTGATAGATGGAATCCCTCTAAGGTCTACGGAGTCTAGCTGACTTAGGCGCACATCGCTTATCTGCCACCCTTTTTTTGCCGCTATTTCGTTTACGATATATGATTTGCCGATACCGGGTGCGCCGTGTATAAAGACTGGAATATTTGTTTCAAGTAGCAGGTCAAGCTCTTTTTTGAGTCTTGCCGTGCCTATTTCTGGGGTTATCATTTGTGCATCCAAAAAAGTTTTTGAATGATTGTAGATTAAAAAATAGACTATTTTGGGGTTAGATTTTAGGCAAATCGGCTCAATGAGCCGATTGTGAGAATACTTTTACTCTACAAAACTACAGCAGTAGTCCGCAACTTCCGATATTTTTAGCTTAAACTTTGAGTTCGCAGGCACATTATACGCTTGACCTTCGGTGAATGTTTGCCACTCATCACTTCCCGGTAGCTGCACGCTCATCGAGCCGCCCAGCACTTCCATTATCTCCGCCACGCCCGTACCAAATTCGTATTCGCCCGGTAGCATTACGCCTAGAGTTTTTTTGCTTCCGTCTGGAAATATTATCGTTCTGCTTGTTACTTTGCCGTCGAAATACACGTTTGCTTTTTTGACTGCCGTTACATTTTCAAAGTTCATGGTTTGTCCTTAGATTTTTATATATTGAGGATTGTTTATTGTTAGTTTGATGGCGGACAGAGGGGGATTCGAACCCCCGAAAGCCTTACGACTTTACACGCGTTCCAGGCGTGCTCCTTCAACCACTCGGACACCTGCCCAACTATTGATTTACGCTCAAATTTTCGGCAATACCCACAACGGGGCACGCTGAGCCGCAAATTAGGTCTTCAGCAGACCGCTCGCGCAACTAGTTGCTATTTACGGCTTTCGCCGATGGAGGTTGCAATTATACAAGCTTTATGATTAAACGGCTTTAAAGCCTTTTTGGCGTAAAATTCCGCCAAGCTCTTTTCGGACCTGTGCGACGGGATTACGAGGCATCGGGTCAGGGTAGGAATACAGCAGCCCACCTCTTCTTTTCGGGCGCCGCAGCCATCCGGAGAGAGCCCTTGAAAATACCTACTACAAAACAACAATCAGATTTTTATTTTTCCCAGCTTATCATTGCCCAATATGTCGGTTTTTGCGGTTTTTTGCGGAAGTTTTCGTCTTCAAATAGGTTTTTAAGTCCCGCTATTTCACTTTCGCTCATCTCCCCGATACTCCAAAATGTACTCTCTCGAAAGCTATCAAAATCATTGAAATTTATCTTTTTATTTTCGCTTTCGATATAGTCGATACGAGGATTTATCCCCATTTTGTAGAGGATATTGACGATGTAAATATAGTCCGGTTTTGGGTGTATTCGTCTGCCCATTGCCTCTAGTATCTCCGTATCTACGAAGCTTCCGCCGACTTTATAGCTTAGATATACCCGTTTGTTTGCTTTTGTGTCTAGCTTTGCTAGCGCCTGAGCCATATCGGAGACCTCCATCGAACGAGAAGCCACGACTATATCTGCGCTAGGCAGACTATCCCACTCATCATCCCAAGACGCCTGCAAAGTTTCTATGTTTTCTATCTTTTTGGATGCGGCGTTTGCGGTCAGTAGCCTGAGCATCTCCTCGGAGTAGTCCATTGCATATACTCTTTCAAGCTTTTTAGCAAAGCGCAAAGCGAGGTTGCCCGGGCCGCATCCTACATCCAGTAGCGTAGTGCACTCTTTTGTGTCAACCCGTGATAAAAACTCTTCGTTATAGATGCTCTGGTGTATGCGCGAGTCCATGTCTTTGGCTTTTGCATTCCAATCCTCTTTGGTTTTTGGCTTGAAAGTGGTTATATTTTTTTGCTCTTTATAGAGTGTATTAAAGTCAATATCTAAGATGTTCATAAAAAATGCCTTGAGTTGTTTATCAAAAATTATACTTTGAAGTGTTGAAAAACGGTTAAAGCGCCATATTTGAGCATAAAAAGAGCGTTAAAAGTAAATTTTTGTAGTATTATAAAAAACATATATAAATACCCAATTTAAGGGGGCAAATGACTAAGGCAATACGCTCCGTCTTCGCAGTTTCCGTGTGTTGTTCAATAGCTTGTATGGGCGTTGATGAATTAGCCGTGAACGAGCTTGCGAACGACATGAATAATTTTACGAAAACAGCGACCGAAACCAAACAAAATATCGATTATCTTCCGTTTATTATGTCCGTGTGGGACGGCAAGCAGCTCTCAAAGCTAGGTGTCCGCACTCTTAAAGACGCTTTGATGCTTTTCCCCGGCGTAGATGTTTCCGTGGATAATGTACGAAACAGCTCCCCGATATTTAGAGGCTCAAACCCTTTTGCATACGGGCAAAGTAGGCTTTTGATTGATGGTATTGCGGTAAACGATAGGACATTTGACGGATATAGTATCTATCTTGATATGCCAATAGAGATGATAAGGCGTATAGAGGTAGTGCGCGGTCCAGGTAGCTTTGCAGATGGCGCAAACGGATATGCCGGCACCATTAGCGTAGTCACATACGCCGAAAAAGGCTCCAAAGAGGGCGGTAGAGCCTTTGTGATGGGCGGTTCGTATCAGGGGTATAGCGGCGGAGCTATTTTCAATAAAACATTGGGAGATTGGCGTTTTCATATAGATGCATACCATTATAAAGATAGCGCCAAAACAGCCGTAAGCGGAAAAGACGCTCTCATATATAGCCCTGTTAATAGTGCCCTTGCGCACTCTGGCGATGCACAGACATGGCTTGATACATCTGCCGTTGGAGTTAGTATCGCAAATAACGAGTTTAGCCTTAGTGGGCGGTTTACGGCGTATGAACTTGGAAGCGCCTTCGGAAATTTTTATGTTTTACCGGATGAAAACGGAAAGCAGAAGATGCCATCTTGGTATCTAGAAGGGAAATATCACAAAGAGCTTTTTGAAAACACAACCCTAGATGCAAAAGTCGGCTATATGGAAGACGGCTGGGAGAGCTATGCGCGCACATATCCGGCCGGCATGAAGATAGGCTCTATGTCGTTTGCTGACGGATACTGGGCGGATCTTGCCGTAAAAAATAGAGTAGCTTACGGCGGCGTATCCGTAAAATACGATGGCTTTGACGAGCATACAATAAAAGTCGGTATGTATCAGGGGTTTGAAAAAAATATAGATTTGCGCTCGGTGACTACAAATCGTACTACGGGTAGCGGATGGGTGGACTATTCTACTTCGGCACCTTTTTTCGACGGCGATGCCGCTAAGCGCAAAACAACCAAAATGTATATTAGTGATTCATGGGAGATATCCGATGAGTTGGCGCTCTCTTTTGAGCTTGGAAGCGACAAGGGGAGTGATTTTGAGCGCCAAAATAATTATAGAGTAGCGGCTGTATGGCAAGCAAGTGATAACGATATAATCAAGCTAATGACAAGCACCTCATATAGGGCTCCGGCATGGCAAGAGCTGTACGGTATGAACAATCCGGCAAGGGTTGGGAATAGGGCGTTAAAGCCTGAGAGGGTAACGGCTTATGAGGCTCAGTATATAAGGAAACTAGACGGCGACGACTCTTTTGGAGTAAATCTATTTCACCTTCAAAACGAAGACCAAATAAACAAATTAAACGCACAAAATCAATATAGAAATGCTGGAGACTCAACAATATACGGTAGCGAGCTGGAGTATAAAAAAAGATTCAATTCGGGTTCTTTATATATTGGGTATTCGTATATAAACGGTAAAACATCCGACCAAAACTCCCTTTCTGCCGCAGCTATGCATCTATTGAAGGGAGCCGCATCAATCGAGCTTGGGGGCGGGTTTTCATTGGGGGGCACACTTATATATGTTGGAGATAAAAATAGAGTAACGGGCGATAGCAGAAGTGACACCGGTGCATATATTAGCGGCGATGCGGCTTTAAATTATGATGCGAAAGCTTGGGGCGCACAGCTTGGGGTGCGAAATGCCGCCGATGCGGCTATTACTTATCCAAGCGAGAGAAATACATACGCCGGTGATTATCCGACAAATAAACAGTTTGTTTTTATAAAACTGTTTAGTAGGTTTTAAGTGTTTAGTAAAATTTTATTCACGATTCTTTTCGCTTTATCTGCCTTTGGATACGATGAGCTTCTTATCGATGCTCAAAGCTCCGTAGTGCCGAAAATTGCGTTACTAGATAAAGATATACAAAAAAAACTGGTCGGCGGCAAACTTCAAATCGTAATTGCATGCGATGCGGAAGATATTGGACAGGCAAAAGAGATAGTCGCCAAAATGAACGCAAATAATGCAGGAAGAGTCGGCTCTTATGCGTTAACGGCGGTTGCGGTTGAATTTTCCCAGCTCTCAAAAAACGAGGCAAGTCTAATTTATATGTTACGCTCAAGTGACGCAAATATTAAAAAAGCGGTAAATGCGGCAAAACATAAAGGTGTAGTTAGTTTTGTATATGACAGGGCAGACCTTACAAATGGAGCGATGCTCTCTATGAATATCGAAAGAAGCGCCGTAATAACGCTTAAAAGAAGCGCAATGAGAGACTCCGGCGTCCAGTTTGTAGATTCGTTTTATAAGATAGTGAGGATTATAGAGTAGATGCGCATAGCAAACTTTACGCTTTCAAGTAAGATTTTGGCGAGCTTTATTGCGGCCTCTTTGGCTGTTTTTTTGTATATAGCTTACTCTGTCGTTGTTAGCGTAAAGACGAGTACATACATCTCCGAAAAAGAAAAAGCCGGTATTCTCCTTGACTCGGTGGCCAGCGAGATAGGTATGAGCCTGTATCTTGGGTTTGACGCACAAGGCGTACAGAAGGCAAAAGAGCTTTTGAGTTATCCGGATGTACTTTCGGTTAGCATAATGACGGCATCGGGGAGAACAATCGGGCATTTTGGGGCGATGAATTTGGGTGACGATGCGATAAAAGAGGCGATAAAGGTCAAAAAAATCGTTAAAGATAGTGTAAACGGCAGAGATATTGCAGTTTTGGAGCTCTACTATTCAAATAGAAACTATCTAAGACTAATTAATAATTTTGAACAGTTGCTGATTAAATTTTTTGCCGTTTCTGCGCTGATTTTTGCGTTTATGCTCTTTTTTGTTAGGAGGCTTTTGTCTCCTCTTTCGGATATAGCCGAAAATATGAGAGAGTATATTCCGGGCAAAAATGTAGTATTTAGCAGAAAAGAGAGCGATGATGAAATAGGTTCTATCATTTTGTCGTTTAACGCTATGCAGACCAATATCGACAACTTTTTAGAAGAGATAAGGAAAAAAGATAGTGAACTAATGCGTCAATCAAAGCTAAAAGCTTTGGCGGACATGATAAACGCCGTAGCACACAACTGGAGGCAGCCTCTAAATGCCATAGGTATTATGTTGCAAGATTTCGAATATGCGCACCAGTACGGAGAGCTTAATGAGGCATATATTAAAAATAGTGTCTCAAAAAGCATGGAGCTTTTAAATAAAATGTCTAAAACTATAGACGACTTTCGTCTGTTTTTTGCGTCAAGCACGGAAGAGGAGAGTATAGATGTCGGCAAAATTGCCGAGGAGGTCGCAAAGGCATACGAAGACCAGCTCTCATCCATGAATACTCGTATTCGTATAGACGGCGACGGTTTTGTAATAATCGGACAAAAAGAGCTTTTGCGAGATGTTATAAGCTCGTTGGTGTCAAACGCAAAAGATGCTATCGATGAAAAGCTGAATGAAAACCCAAGCTTTAAGGGCGATATTACGATAAAACTAGACCCTGAGCATAGAAGGGTAGAGTGCATCGATAACGGCGGAGGTATGGACAAAGAGTCTCTTGAACGAGCGTTTGAGCCTTATTTTACGACAAAAGAGCAGGGTAAGGGTGTCGGTCTCGGGCTTTTTATGTCTCGTACCGTTGTTGCCAATATGAACGGCGAACTTACAATCGCCAATAAACACGGCGGACTCTCAGCTCTTATTTCGTTTACGCTCTAAATTTTTTTGATTATCGGGTTAAATGCTTTTACACCCACTTGTACTTCGTCCCCGACTTTTAGCTCCTCCAAGTCGCCCTCGCTCATTAACACCTGCACGATTTGTCCGGCGACCGATAGGTGTGCAATGTAGGCGATGTCTATTTTTTTGATGCTTAGTATTGTTCCCAAAAAAGAGAATTTACTGGAAAATTTGCTATCAAAAAACGCCTCTGACGGCTCTAAAATATTTGATATTTTCCCTTCTTTAATCATGCCTACTTTATCGGAAAGCCGAAATACCTCTTCTTTGTCGTGAGAGACGAATAGTATTGGAATGTTAAGAGCCGTTTTGAGTCTTAATAGCTCATTGTGAAGCTTTCTTTTTACATTTACATCAAGTGCCGAAAACGGTTCGTCAAGCAACAGTATCTCCGGCTCTCTAGCTATTGCTCTAGCTATTGCCGCTCTTTGTTTTTGTCCGCCTGATATTTGGGAGGGGTATGAGTCGGCAAGTTCTGTAAGTTCTGTTAGCCTTAACAACTCTTTCGCTTTTTTTGCATCTTGCTTGGGCTGAGCAAATAGTATATTCTCAAATATGCTCATATTCGGAAATAGCGAATACTCTTGAAAAACAAAGCCAACTTTGCGTTTTTGCGGTATTAAGTCTATACCTGCTTCGGCGTTAAACCAGGTTACTCCGGATACTTTAATCTCTCCGGAATCAGGTTTTTCAAGTCCAGCTATCATGCGAAGAAGAGTGCTTTTGCCGCTACCGGACGGTCCAAATATAGATATTAGTTCTGTTGTATCGTTCTTAAAGTTGCATGAAAAAACAAACTCGCCGCTCTGTCCTAGTAGTTTTTTTGTTACATTTATCTCTATCACTACCAGACCCGTTTTTTGTTAAATTTATAAACGATAAAAAGAGTAAGGAACGAAAATACAAACAGCACCGCCGAGTAAACATGCGCCGTAGCATACTCGAAAGACTCTACTTTGTCGTAAATGGCGATAGAGGCAACCCTGCTTACGCCGTCGATATTTCCACCTATCATGAGCACTACGCCAAACTCTCCCACTGTATGTGCAAACGCCAACACCATACCTGTAATCAGTGAGCTTTTAATGAGGGGCAACTCTACTTTAAAAAAAATTTGCGTACCGTTTTTCCCTAAAGTCTTTGCGGCATCTTTGAGGTTTTTGTCTACGCTCTCAAAGCCTGAAATAAGAGGATGCGTCATAAACGGTAAGCTAAAAATGACAGAGCCGATTACAAGCCCTGCAAAGCTAAAAGCTAGTTTTGCGTCAAATAATGCTTGCCAAGCTATTCCCAAAAAGCCATTGTCTGAAAAACTAAGCAAAAAATAAAAACCAAGCACTGACGGCGGCAGAACAAGCGGAAGAGCCACTATACTCTCAAAAACAGGCTTTAGCTTTGACTTTGTATTTGCCAGATAGTACGCAAGCGGAGCGGAGATAAATAGCAAAATTAGAGTTGTTATGACGGCTAGCTTGAGCGTCAAAATAAATGGAGCTATATCAATCATCTATGCTTTCCAGATAAATTTCATTTGCTTTTACGAGGGCGCATACGGTGTTGCCGGCACGCAGCTCTAGTCTTTCGACAGATTCCGTAGTTATCATGCTAGATAGTTTGATGTGCCCGAAATTTAAGATAATTTCGCAAAGTATCTCACCTTTTTTGATTTCGGCGATACTGCATTCTAATTGATTTGAGATACTTATACCGGAGTGTTTGCTCTTTGAGAGAGCTATTTCGCTCTCTTTGATGAGCAGATATACATTTGCCCCGTTCTCTCGTACGCTTTTGTCTTCGAATACGAGTAGCCGAAACAGATACCCTTCGCTTAACGCCTCTATTCTAGCTAAGCCGTTTGAGTGCTTTTGGGAAACGACCGTGGCTTTTATTTTATTCAAGCGTAAAACCGTATTTTTTCATAATCGTATCACCCTCTTTACCTTCAAAGTAAGAGAGGAATTTTTTTGCACTCGGATTGTCGCCCCCTCTTTTTGTCATTACATACGCCTGAACCATTTTTTTATGCGCCGATTGCGGAACTAAGAATGAATCTACATCTTTTGCAATTGTCGGCTGAAGTACGAGTGAGTGAGCTACTAGCGCTGCATCCGCTGCACCGGTTATGCCGAAAGTCGCCGCTTGCTGCACATTTTCGCCTTTTACTATTTTGCTCGCTATTTTGTCATATACTCCTGAAGTTTTCATCGCCTCTACCGCTGCTTTGCCGTATGGAGCAACATCTGGGTTTGCGATTGCTATCTTTTTGACATTGTCGTTTAATAAAACATTTAACCCTTGTTTGACATCAACGCCGCTACCTTTTTTTGTTAGCAATACAACTCTGCCTACCGCATACGGCTTGATTTCGCCAACCGTCATGCCGTTTGCTTTTAGTTTTTCCGGAAACGAAATATCCGCCGCAAAAAATAGATCAAATGGCGCTCCTTCACTCATTTGCGTAACTAATTTACCGCTTGCGCCGAATGTCGTTTTGACTTTTTCGTCTTTGTTTGCCGCCTCATATGCTTTTGCTATTTCTGCAAGAGCAAATTTAAGGTCAGCCGCAGCCGCAATATTAATTTCGCCCGCAAAAATTAGAGATTTTGCTACAAGTAGTCCAAGTACTATTTTTTTTATCATTTTATGCTCCTAGTATTACATTTGAGGCTTTGAATATCGCATATACGGTATCACCCTCTTTAAATTTTAGCTCATCCATCGCATCATTAGTGACTACGGCCGCCAGCGTTCTATCCGCCAAGCTCATTTTTACTTCGCTGTTTACAGCTCCAGGAATGATTGAGGTGACCTGAGCTTCTATGATATTTCTGGCGCTTAGTTTTTTAGGTTTTTCTTTTGAGAGGATTATCCAGCTAGCTTTGATGATGGCGTATGCTTCCTCGCCTATTTCAAAGCCTAGTGACTCTACGGAGTCGTTCGTGATGACGGAGACGATCTTGACACCTTGCCCTATGTCTATCTCTACTTCGCTGTTGACCGCACCTTTTACGATTTTATCTATCTTGCCGAAAAGTTGATTTCTTGCCGAAGTTTTCATATTTATCCTTCTTAAATTTCTATATAGTGCGTCAAAACTAGGCGTATCTTCTGCAATGGATGATAAAAAAAGCTCATATTTTTTCTCCAATGCCTTAAATACCGCTATCGTCTCTTCACCTTTTGGCGTTATCGTCGTACCGCCTCCGCCTTTGCCACCCGTGCTTCTGGCCACTAGTGGCTCATCGGATAGGTTATTCATTGCATCCACCGCATCCCATGCCGCTTTATAGCTCATGCCCATCTCTTTTGCGGCTTTTGATATGGAGCCTGTTTTGCCGATAAGCTCAAGCAGATGCACTCTACCGCTACCTAAAAAACTTTTACCGCTTGTCTTGAGCCAAACCCTTCCTTCTATTTCCACCTCTATCCTTTAATTAGCGTGCTTTTCGTAGTATACAAAAAAATATAGCGATGTGTCAAAAAGAATCTGCCTCTTTTTTATGCAAAAGGTTATAATCTCTAAGCAAGTAAAGAGCTGGAGCCGTTATGCTAAAGAACAAATCTGAATTTCTAATAAAGCTATTTTTTGCGTTAATTTCGCTCTATGCACTACTATTTTTTGCGGTTCCGCCAACTATTAAGTCTATAGCACAGAGTAAGTTAAGCGAATACGGCATAGCGCTCAAAATCAAAAATTTTGAGTTTGAACCGCTATCGGCAAAGGTGCATATAGATGGACTCTCTATGTCGCACAGGGGCAAGCCTCTTGTGTCGTTTGAGAGATTGGATTTTGACTTTAGTTATTATAGCGCCACAAATAGAGCTTTTATCGTGGATGCCCTGTCGATAGATTCGCTCAAACTTTATGTGTATAGAGACGCCAATAAAACTTTTAATTTCCAAGAGATTTTTCCGTCTACCGCTGAGGACAACAAAAGCAAGAAGCCTTTTTCCTACTCCGTGAGCAACATTAGGCTCAAAAACGCTCATATTGAGTATGCCGACGACTACCTAGGCCAAAAATTTATAATCTCAAAAACAGACATCTCGCTCCCGTTTGTATCGACCATAGCGCATGATGCCATCGTCCATACCGAGCCTTCCGCCAAAGGAACTCTCAACGGTTCCGCTTTTTCCTTTAGCGGCAAGCTACTGCCTTTTTCAAAAGAGCCAAAAGGCGAAATGACTCTTAACATCAAAGATTTTGACATCGGTGTTGCAAACAGCTTTTTGCCAAAAGATGGCATAGTAGAGAGTGTGCATGGTAGCATCTCATTGTCCGCTAAACTCATATTTGAAAAATCTGCAACCAACAAAGCCAAACTAAGGGCGGATACAAACCTAACAGGCTTTATCGTCAATACGCAAAATGCAGACATCGAAACAAATAGCGTCCATCTATCGGGGCTAACGGTTTCGCTTGGGGATATGAATGCCTCCCTTGCAAAATTAGAGCTTAAAAACCTTGGGCTTTCACACAAAAATAGCCGCCTTTTAGGCTGTGACTCGCTTGCCGTCTCAAATCTCGCAACAGATATTAAAAACAAAGTTGCCGCATTGGATAGCCTCCAAATAGGCGGTATAAATGCCAAAATCACAAAAACCGCCGTAGGACTAAATCTAGCCTCGTTAGCCCCTGTGCCAAAAGCGGAGGCAAAAAAAGAGGAGACAAAAGCGTGGGATCTCTCCATAGGCTCTTTGGCGCTTAACGGCAAGGGCGAGTATAGCGACGATAAGTTTGCAGGCAAAAAACCTTACAAAGTAGAAATATCGTCTTTTGATATAGTGGCAAAAGAGCTCGATACCAAAGGCGCCAAGCCAGCCTCAATAAAAGCTGACATTGCAACCTCTGAGGGTCTTTTGGCGCTTGAAACTCTTGTTCAGCTGAAAGAAAAAAAGATAAGCGCTGTTGTAAACGCAAAAAAAATTAATTTAACCACTATAGATAAGTTGGGATTTTTGCCTCCAAAACTTAGAATGTTTAGCGGCGATGCGGATTTTGGCGGGAAGTTTGAAGTGAGCTTTGGGGCAAAGCCTAGCGCATTTTTAAGTGACGGTTTTGTGGATGTGCGTAGTTTTGGGCTTTATACCGACAAGCGAAATTCAAGGCTTATTTCATTTGACACGCTTGCTTTGCAAAAAATAAAAAGCTCTTATCCTTCTTTTGATACCGAAATCGGTGGGGCAGCTATAAGCGGCTTTTACGCCAATATCAAAATCGATGAAAACAGATCTCTAAATCTTGCAAAGCATTTTAAAAGTAGCGAGACGAATGAGACCAAGGCTGTAGAAAAAGGTAAATCGCCGTCGCTTGCGCTAAATAAATTTAGTTTGCAGGGCGGAGTCATAGACTTTGAGGATAGGTCGCTAAAAAATAGATTTAAGACGACGCTAACAGACATCACGGGAAGTATCGGCAGGCTCTCTTTCGATAAAAACGAGTCGGCTTTGATTGAGCTAAAAGCAAATAGCGGAGGCTACGGGCGTATAGCGATAAACGGCGATGTAGTGCCGGATAAAGCAAATTTTGCACTGCATCTAAAGGCACAAACCGTTGACATACCGATGGCGCAGTTTACCCCGTATACGGAGAAATTTATCGGGCAGAAAATTGAGAGCGGAAATCTAGGGCTGGAGCTCAGCTACACGGTCCTTGGGCGAAAGCTGGAGGCAAGCAACAAAATTTCGCTTTTTGGATTTAATCTAGGGGAAGAGGTGCAGAGCGAGGGTGCGGTAAGGCTACCGTACAATCTGGCAATAGCAATACTAAAAGACGGCAACGGAAATATAGATATAGAGCTTCCGGTACAAGGAAGCCTTGACGAGCCAGAGATAAAAAGCGGCGCTATTATTTGGAAGCTGATAAGACAGCTAATAGTGAAAATTATTAAATCGCCTTTTAGCGCGCTAGCGTCGATGTTTGGCGGCGGTGATGAGCTTAGCTACGCTATCTTTGAGCCCGGAAGTACAGGCCTAGGCGATATAGAGACGGCAAAGCTCAAAAAAACGGCGGAGATAATCAATAAAAAACCGTCCCTCAAAGTCACGCTTACGGGTTTCGTCGATTCACAAACGGATATAAAAGGGTTCAAAGAAAAAGAGCTTGAGAGAAAAATGCTCATTGCAAAATATCCCAAAGCAGATGCGAGCGAGTATGAGAAATACCTCAAAATAGTCTACAAAAGCGAGAACTTCCCGAAGCCGAAAAATATGCTTGGATTTGATAAGTCGCTCTCCGTGCAAGATATGAAAACGCTGATTATCGCGCATATTGAGGCTGGGGCAAAAGAGATGGAGACTCTAGCGAGAACAAGGGCTCAAAGCACAAAAGAGGCGCTAGTAAAACACGGCGTTAGCGAGGAGCGTATAAAACTATCGGACAAACCGCTAGGAGCGCCTGAGCAAAAAGAGAAAGTCGGCGGCTCTAGGGTGGATATAGGATTTAGTCAGTAGGGCGAAAGAGCATCATAAAAACCAAAGAGAGCGTAGCAAAAAAGGCTGAATACAAAAATAGATTCGGTCCGTATAACGCCCCCGAGGCAAGCGAGCCAAAAAAACCGCCGAGCCCGTATGAGAAGCCGTAAAAGTGCATTTGGGCTCTCTTTTTGTCCTCGTATCTGGAAAATATGAATAAAAATGCGGCCGTCGTAAAAAGAGCAAAATTGAGAGCGTGCGTCAGTTGTGCAATAGCCGCCACGATGAAATTGCCCGCAAAAAAATGCAGAAGCAGCCATCTGGCTATTAACGAAACAATCGCGAATTTGATGATAAAAAGCGGTTTTATCTTTTTCAGTAGTTTGCCCTGAAACGCAAACATAAAAATCTCCGCAAGTACCCCGATGCTCCACAGATAAGTGATAGCTTCAAGGCTAATGCCGTGTTCGTGCTCAAATACGGTGAAAAATCCGTAGAATGCGCCGAAGCTAAGCTGCATAAAAATCATGGCAAGCCAAAATGGGGAGTCTTTGATATATCTTTTTAGCTCGCCCCCGTCGCTCTTTGTCTCCTGCGCATCTTCTTTCGCCTCACCTCTGTTGGATAGTATTGCTCCAAAAAGAGACATTAGAGCCACAGACACGAGATAGTGCCAAAATATATCCTGCGCATCCAGCGCCATTTTGCCAAGAACTATTCCAGCCCCCATAAACCCTATAGAGCCAAACAGCCTTACAAGCCCGTACTTCTCTTTCGGTATCGCTTTTAATGCAACTGTATCGACATACGGAAGGCTAATCGAGACAAAAACGCCGTAAATCAAGGTATTGAAAAACAGAAGCCAAAAATTTTGGTAAGTTAGCGAAAATGACGCAAAAAAGAGTGTGGAAAAAACCAATGAATAGATAAAAGTTTTTTTTGTGAGCTTGATTTTTGCGGAAAATAAAAAAGGGGTAATAAAGCGGATGAGCGGCATAAGCGAAAGGAGTATGCCTACCTGCGCCGCAGAGTAGCCGATGTCTACAAGTGTTTTTGGGACGAATATCACAAAAACGCCGGTTGCCCAAAAGTAGAAAAAGTAAAAAAGCGCAGTTAAGGTGCTAAAACGGCTAGGCATCCCTTGTCTTTTCGGTCTTTTCGCCGATGTCGCGTACCACTACCGTACCAGAGAGCCTATCCGCCAAAGTTTGTCTGCTTTTTGAAAAAAAAGCAATAAAAAATCCGATACCCAGACTCGCCCAGCAAACCATCCAGATAAAAAATCTTAGAGATGCTCTTGCAAAGCTTATCTGCTCAAAGTCTCCGATACTCACGACATACATTCCAAACGCTTTTTTGCCCGGAGTTTGCGCTTTTGTGGATATAAGATAAGAGCTGATTAACCAGACGGCGATGATTTCAATGCTAAGTAGATATGGGCTTGGGGTGCTTGTCTTCATCTCGTGATAGCCAAATAGCAGACCCCATAGCATTGCTATCGGTGTTACGATAATAAAAGAGTCAAGCAAAAATGCACTGAGGCGGAGTAGGGGATTTGGATATACAAACCTCCTACTCTTATCGATTGCCATTAATTGCCTCTACTGCCTGGTTTTACGGCTACGCTTCCTGTTTTACAAAGAGGGCAGGTTTCCGGTGAGTACATCTCGAAGTCAAAATCTGTAAGCGCAAAAAACGGCTTATTTGCAGGGAGTTTTGCTTCCGGCTTTCTTGCGCTTTTCCCGCCGACTCTTTCGCAAAAGCCTCTATTAGCAAGAGCCGCAAACGCTACCACTTCACCGCCAAGAGCCTCAACCGCAGCCATCGCTTCAACGGCGCTTCCGCCTGTCGTGATAATATCTTCGCAGACAAGTAGCTTTTCGCCATCTCTGACTTCAAAGCCTCTTCGTAGGCTCATTACTCCGCCGACTCTCTCGGTAAAGATAAATCTAGCGCCAAGTGCGCGCGCAAGTTCGTATCCAGCGAGGATTCCGCCTAGAGCGGGAGAACATACCGTGTCGATATGAATTCCACTGGCTTTTATCTGTTTTGCTAGTTCATCCGCCAAAATTCCGGCAGTTTTTGGGTCTTCAAGCACTTTTGCCGATTGGAGATAAAACTGCGAATGGTTGCCGCTTGAAAGAAGAAAATGCCCCTCAAGAAGCGCATTTGCGTCTTTATAGATTTGTGCTACGTCCATCGTTATACCTTTAGAAGTTCGGCTTCTTTTTGTTCGCATAGCGCATCGACTTTGGCTACAAACTCGTCTGTTATTTTTTGGATTTTGTCATGTGCTCTTTTTGAGTCATCTTCGCTTATTGCTTTATCTTTTTCAATCTTTTTTACTTTATCGTTCGCATCTCTTCTTACATTCCTGACCGCTACTTTTGCGGTTTCGCCGAAGGCTTTTGCTTTTTTTGCATTCTCTTTTCTCTGCTCGGTCGTCATCGGAGGAAACGATAACATTACGGATTCGCCGTTATTGCCGGGATTTACGCCTAGGTTTGCTATTTGGATAGCTTTTTCTATCTCTTTTAGCATCGATTTTTCCCAAGGCGTTATAGTGATAGTAGTCGCATCCGGCGTACCTAGGTTTGCCACGCCGCTAAGACCTGTCGGCGTACCGTAGTAGTCGACTTTGATATTATCTAGTATATTAAGTCCGACTTTGCCGCTTCTGATGCTTCCAAAATCTCTTTTTAGCGCATCTATTGCCTTATTCATACCCTCATTTGTAAACGAATAAATTTCTTCTAACATCGATTAATCCTTTTCTATAAGTTTAGCTCTATATCTGTGGTCGTCCGTGTAAAATATCAGCTTATGTTTGCTGTTGACTTTTGCCATATCGACAGTCGTCTCAAATTTACCCTCTTTTAACTCCAGCGTTCTCACATCACCTTTTGCGACATATACTTTTATGGTTTTGCCGGTGTAGTTTTGGATACTGCCTTTTATCGTCTTTCGAGCGCCTGCATTCGGTTTTTGAAGCGTAATATCAAGTGGTTTTACAGCTATAGAGAGCTTAAAATCAGTCTCTTCGCTCATGGCCACTCTCTCTATTTGGTTAACATCGCTTTGCACATTCACGGCTCCGCTATCTACGGTCAATATAGCTTCAAACCCAAATGATTTTATCGTATTTTTGACATCTATATTATAAAGACCAAACGGGTAAGCGTACTGCTTAGGCTTAAATCCCATATGTTTTTCAAAACTAGCCAAAGCGTCCGTCGTGTCTTTTTTAAGCTCATCCGCAGTGAGTTTTGTCAGATCCTTGTGCGCATAAGAGTGAAGTGCGATTTCGCCGTACTTTGACACCTCTTTTATCTGCTCCCATGTCATGTAGTCGCCGTATTTTTTGTCGATAGCCTCCACATAAACGCAAAGCGTAAACGGTATTTTAGCATCCCTGAGTATCGGAAATGCTTTTTCGTAAAAGCTTTTATAGGCGTCGTCTACTGTTATCGATACAGCATTTGCATCTATTTGTTTGGAGGTTTTGAGCGCCGTTGTTATAGACGATAACGAGACAAATTTTTTGCCGTCCGCTTTTAGCAAATTGATTTGCGATAAAAAGCTTTTTGATGAGATATTTGTGTGTTTGTATTTTGGTTTCGGGTCGTCAAATCTATGATAGCAAAGAATATGCGCATCCGCAAAAAGAGATGCGCAAAAAATGAAAAGAAGCGAGAAATACTTCATTTGGACGGTGTGTTTTGGGTAGGGGTAAGCACTTTTACCGTATCTATGACGGATTTGTTTTTGTCTTTATTGAAAGAGTATGTCAAAAATACAGTGTTTATGATAAATAAAAGACCAATCGCAAAAGTAGCTTTTGTTAAAAATCCGGCAGGTCCTTTGGCTCCAAATACCGATTCGTTACTCCCGCTGTATGCACCTAGTCCGATGGACGAGCTTTTTTGTAGAAGTACGGCTATCGTCAAAAGTATGGCGAAAACAAATTGTATCACAATGGCAAAACTTATCATATTTTAATTTCCTTAGGCGCTTTAAAAAGTTATAATGCAAGCTAAAATAATAGCTAAAAAAGTTTTAATGATGCCGACAAATCAGTTTGATAGATATGCCCACAGTTACTCACAAAATAGGGAGATTCAAGACAAAATAGCCACAAAACTAATCTCTAATGCAAATACGCAGAGATATGAAAAAATCATTGATATAGGTTGTGGCGATGGAGCACTTTTTGAGAAGTTGCAAAAAAAAAGCGGACTGTTCGTAGCGGTAGACGCAAGCCCGAAAATGTGCGACTTACACCTTCGATTTGAGGGTTGTAGCGTTATAAATGCCGATTTTGATGATAAGGAATTTGCTCGTTCAATTGATGGGCAGTTTGGAAAGTTTGACTTACTTTTATCTTCTTCTGCCTTGCAGTGGTCAAATGACTTAGACGCTCTTTTGCACAAGCTATCCCCGTTGGCTGACGAGTTTGCAATCAGTATTTTTACGAGAGGCACCTTTTTGTCCATAAGAGAGTTTTTGGGCGTGGAGAGTTTCTTGCCGACTTTGGAAGATGTGGGGAGTGCATTTGCGCCTTTTTGTGTGCGTGAGTTTTTTGTCGAGAGATTTGAAAAAGAGTTTGAAACTCCAAAAGATGCCGTCCGCTATATCAAAACTACGGGCGTGTCGGGCGGAGGCAATAAGATAAGCTATCAAGAGGCAAAAGCTCTGTATGAGAATGGTCCCACCGTATTGGAGTTTGAGGTGGTTTACGCTATCGGAAGTTTTGCAAAAAGAGACTTTTCTATATCGTAAAGTTCGTATCGTATTTTTTTGAAGTTTTCAGCTTCATCCGTGCTGAAAAGCTTTAGCGCTTCTTCAAGCACTCTTGCAGACTCCTGCGCTCTTTTGAAGTTTGCTATCAATAGGCTTGCGATATTTTCTCTATTTTTCTCTGTTTTTGTGGTTGATTTGAGAATGTCGGTGTTTGTATCTCTCTGCTTTAAGGCTTCTAGAAGTTCGGAGCTTCTAGCGTCGTGTCGTAAGGCTTTTAGCCTAGAGGCTTCTTCTTTAAATTCAAAAACAAACCTGCATATATCCTCAACCACCCTAATGCCTTCTTTGAGGCGGTTGAGGTTTGCGTCCACAAGCCTAAGAAGGGTTGCGGACTCGTCGCTACTCTTCTTTGCCACCGAAAATCCCAAGGATTTGTAGGAGGGAAACAAATAGATTTAAAAAGTCAAGATAAAGGCTAGCCGCTGCGCTAACAGGCGAATCGTATGCGCCTTTGATAATATTTTGCGTATCGTATAGAATAAAAAAGCTAAATAGCATAGCGCCTGCACCCGCAAGAACTAGTTGAAGTATCGGGCTACCGAGGAATATGTTTACAACTCCGCCGACTATCATAACGATTAGACCGATAAAGAGCATTTTGCCCATCATCGTAAAATCTTTTTTGCTATTCATCGCAATCATTGTAAGTGCGCCAAATGATACCGATGTCATCAAAAATGCATTTGTGATGATTCCTGCGCCGCCCGGCATATTCATAATATTGCTTAGAAGCGGAGTAAGCGTAAGCCCGCTGATAAATGTAAATGCAAAAAGCACTACGGCATTAATGCCCGGCTTGTTTCTAACAAAGTGAAGACCGAATATCAACGCAATTTCAAGTATGACAAGCGGCCAATAAAAGCTTTTTATTGTTGCGGCGGCCTGCATACCCGCGTATGCTCCGGCAGTTCCGGCCAGTAGCGAGGCCGCAAAATATGAGTAGGTCGTTTTTACAAACGCATTTATGTCGGTTATGACATTGATGCTCTCTTCTTCTCTTGTTTCATAGTCGATTCTCTCTAGACCGTTGCTTGTCTGGGTATTTCTAGCGTAGTCTCTGTCGTAAAGTCCCATTCTTAAGACTCTCCCGTTGTTTAAAATTTTAAGCCTTGCAGTCTGCAAAGTTTGGAGGATTCTAACGGAAATATGTTAATAAAATGTTAGTCTTTTATTTCGCTTATACTATTTATAATTAATTACTGTTATGAGATATAAATTCAGTTTTGGAATATGGTGTTTATTGTAGTAAGGGGGTTTGTTTGTGCATCAATCCGGCGTACCCGGATTGATGCGGAGTTATTTACGCTTTAAATGCTTTTGCAGCTTCGCTAAATGCTGTTTTTATTGCGTCACAAGCAGTCTCAACAGTTTTTTTCATTGTTTCAAATGTGCTATCACCAGATTTTTTTAGTTCTGCAAGTTTTGCTTTGCATTCTTCCATTTTTACTTCAAGCATTTTAATTTGCTTTTCCATCTCTACTTTAGCGGCATCTTTAGCTGCCGCAGCGGTAACTTTGAATTGTTCAATTTGAGTTTTAAACCCGTCTAGTTCAGTTTGTTTTGCTTGTTGGAATGTTTCTTTAGTGTTCATTTGTTGCCCTTTTAATTTTGTATTAGTTGGATATGGTCATATTATTGACTACGCTATGGACGCCTCTAACATCTTCTACGACTTTTGTGACAAGATCTTTCTCTGCGGCGCTTTTGGCCTTACCGCTTAGCGTGACTACACTATTATGTGTAACGACGGTAGTTCTTATCGCACTTGTCGAACGATGTAGCATTAGGGTCATTTTTAACTGTGCGGTGATTGATGCATCGTCTATCTTTTCACCCAATGTGCGCCCTGCGCCGACTATTGTCATCCCGTTGTTCACATCTTTGACGCCGTTGATGTCTCTAGCATATTCTGTTGTGAGTTCTTTTTGGGCTTGACTAGTGGCTTCGCCTTTTAGCGTAACGATTCCGCTACTTACATAAATATCGGTTTTACCGACATCTACATTGCGATGGAGTGCAAGTGCGGTTTGTAACTGCATTTTTATCCAAGCGTCTGAGCTTTTAGCGGGGCGATCTCCCAAGATTTCTATGCGGTTGTCTACGCTCTTGACTCCTGAAATAGCCTCTGCGGTATCTTGTGCTATAGGTTTATACGACTCGTTAGAGACATCTCCAGTTAGCGTTACAACACCGTCTTTTGAGCTAATCTTGATGTGCTCTTTGTCTAGGTAGGTCTTATAGACAAAGCTTTTTTTGAATGAGGACTCTATGTTGTCGTCAGTATCATTTGCGTGTAAAGGTACAGTAATTGCCATAATAGCTAGACCAGCCATTGCCGATGCCACTCTATATCTTGCTTTCATTGTTCCGCCTCCTTTGGTTGTGTCTATGACTGCTTTGTCCAAATAATTCAAAAAGAATGCTTCATATTCTTTTTGCTTACCTGTCTTTGGCTTAATCACGATATGAGTTTATTATTCGGCAGTTATTTTTCGGTTATTGTTAAAAAATCTATTTACAGGCATAACAAAACAGTGCGCCAAAGAGCTTTTATTATTTATTCAGATTTTTTATTTAATTTTTGATATAAAAAGACACAAATTAATTACAAAGCGGAGAGAAGATAATGAGCGCTAGGCATCCAGCCGTTGCCGGTATGTTTTATCCAGAAGAGGAAGACAAGCTTACACAGTTTGCAAGATATGCAATAGATAGCTCGCCGAATATGGGAGAAAAACCTTCTATTATTATATCTCCGCACGCCGGTTTTGTATATAGCGGCTATACGGCAGGATATGCCTTTCGCCAGCTCCAAAATCTTGATTCGGATAGAGAGTATAAAGTTCTTATTATGGGGCCTTCGCATAGAGTATATCTGGACTCTGCCGCCTTGAGTCCGGATGATAGTTTTGAAACTCCAATCGGAAGCATAAAAGTCGATACCGATGAGTCGCAAAGATTAGCAAATAAATTTTCATCTATCATTAGCAGCGCAATTCCACATAAGTTAGAACACTCGCTGGAGGTGCAGTTGCCGTTTTTGCAACTTGCTCTAAAAAACTTTAGCATAGTGCCGTTGGTGTATGGAAATATAGCAGACGAAGAGCTGTTTAAAATTTTGGAAGAGTTTTTGCTTGATGATAGTAGAATTGTAATAATAAGTAGCGATTTGAGTCACTATTATCCGCAAAAAGAGGCGATTGCTATTGATTCGTATTGCATTAAAGGTGTCGAAGGACTTGATTTGGAGGCTATGGCGGTGTGTCAAGCTTGCGGAAAACCGGCAATTTCCGCAGCGATTAAGTATGCACTTAAACATAACTTAAAATCAAAAACGCTAGACTACAAAACAAGCGGCGACACCACGGGTGATAAGGATAGTGTGGTAGGTTACGGAAGTTTTATGTTTTATAAGGAAGGGCAATGACAGAGAGCGAAAAGCTAGTTGCTTTGAGGCTTGCCAGGAATGCGATAGAGAGTGAACTACTCAAAACGCCGCTAGGAAGACTTGATCAGCTACCAGCGGTATTTTCAGAGAGAGGCGCCGTATTTGTAACACTGAAGACAAAAGAAGGCGCATTAAGAGGGTGTATCGGCTCGCTTATCGCACACAAGTCGCTCTATGAAGACATCACAGAAAACTCTATCTCAAGCGCATTTCGCGACCCAAGATTTCCACCCCTCAATATAACAGAACTCCCGTTTATAAAAATAGAACTCTCATTACTTCATGTGCCGGTAGAAGTTGTTTATTCGTCTCCTAGTGAGCTACTTAGCAAAATTACGCCTTTTGAGAGCGGACTTATTATAAAACATGAAGAGTATCAGGCTACATTCTTGCCGTCCGTCTGGGAAGAGATACCGCAAAAAGAGGAGTTTATCTCTAGACTCTGCCAAAAAGCCGGACTCGAATCCGACTTTTACAAAAGTGGCAAGCTTGAAGTGTATGTTTATAAGGCGGATAAATTTAGCGAGAGCTAATCCAGCTTTGGTATAGCGACACTATCTCTATCTGGCTTAACTCTCTACCACCTTTATCAGCTTCTTTTTTTACCTCTTTACCAAACTCTATCTGCTCCTCTTTATCCATCTCTACCCCTAATTTTTGTGCCACGATAAACGCTGCTCCGCCTTTGCCTGATTGAGAATTTATCCGCACTACCTTTTCATATCCTCTTTTTATATCTTTCGGGTCTATAGGCAAATACGGTACCTCCCAATGTATCCCGTCCCCGTTTTTATGCTTATCAAGACCCTTTTTGATAGCATCTTGATGTCCACCGCTAAAGGCCGTAAATATCATCTCCCCCGCATACGGATGGCGTATATGCGTATCTATCCCAGTGATATTCTCCACAAACTCTTTTACCTCGTCGATATGCGACAAATTCAAATGCGGATTGATGCCTTGCGAATAGATATTAAAAGCCAAGGTCACCAAATCCAAATTCCCCGCTCGCTCGCCGTTGCCAAACAATGTTCCCTCGACCCTATCCGCTCCCGCAAGTATCGCCATCTCTGCCGAGGCTACCGCCGTGCCTCTGTCGTTGTGCGGGTGGACGCTGACGATAATAGCCTCTCTGTTTTTCAAGTTTTTGCACATCCATTCCACTCTGTCGGCATAGATGTTTGGCGTGCAGGCTTCCATTGTGTTTGCAAGGTTGATTATCATCTTGCGCTCTTTTGTGGGCATTACCTCATCTATTACGGCATTACAGATAGCGGCGGCAAACTCCAGCGAAGTTTGCGAAAAGCTCTCAGGCGTGTATTCAAACATCACCTCACCCTCAAAATCTGCCGTCAACTCCTTTAACGCCTTTGCGCCTTCAACTGCCATATCGATAATCTCATCATCGCTTTTGGCAAACACATTTTTGCGCTGAAACTCGCTTGTCGGATTATACAAATGAAATATCGCTTTTTTGGCTCCCCTCATCGCCTCTACGCTCCTTTCAATAAGCTCACGGCGAGCGGGAATAAGTACCTGCAACCAAACATCATCCGGCGCTATTGCCTCTTCAATAATGCGTCTAGTAAATTCAAAATCCGTATCAGATGCGCTCGGATAGCTGATCTCTATATGTTTAAACCCCATGCTGACCAATTCGTTGAAATACTCTATTTTTTGCTCTACGGTAAGCGGGTTTATAAGCGCTTGATTGCCGTCTCTCAAATCTACGGAGCAATAAATCGGCGCTTTTGTTATCTGGCGGTTCGGCCACTCTCTAGCTATATTTTTGACAATAGGATATGGTCTGTATTTTGTATGGCTCATCTTGAAATTCCTTATTTTTTGACAATAAAAATGTGTGTTTGACCGCTTTATGCGGCGCATGCCTTGACAACGGGTTTAAAAAATTGGGTCTGTTTTACAGTAGTGTTGAGAGTTGGAGCAGTGTGGAAACGGCTTTTGTAAAGTTGTGTTGCGTATCAATCGTGTTTCGCATTTTCTGCTCCTTTAAAAGTTTAAGTGGCGAAATTTTACGCTAATTTTTTGTACTTGTCAATTCGGCATATCTATATTCATCCGATACCCCATTCCCGATTCGGTTACGATGTATTTTGGCATTGATGGGTTATCTTCTATTTTTTTCCTGAGTTGCGCCATAAAGACACGCAAATAGTGGGTCTCCTCACCATAACCTCTGCCCCATACGCTCTCCAGCACAAATTTGTGCGTTAGTACTTTGCCGCCGTTTTTTGCGAATAGGGGTTTTTCGTTTACCGTTACCGTTTTGTTTGCAAGGTTGATGGAGAGTTTGCCTATTTTTATATCTATGTTTTGTTGCTCTTTTGTGCCGCTGACTCTTCTGGACAATGCCTTTAGTCTAGCTATCAGTTCGCCTATGCCAAAGGGTTTCGTAAGATAATCATCCGCTCCAAGCTCTAAAGCCTCTATCTTCCTCTGTGGTTTCACTGGTTTTTATCTCCGTGCTTTTGATAGTGCTGACCGCTCTCGATATTGTGGCAAGCGGCGTTTTTAGCTCATGGTATACGGAGTTAAAAGTATAGAGGTTAGCTTCTCTGAGTTGTCGTATATCCTACTATCAAAAATATAACAAAAGAGAGCGTATATCTAAGGTCGTAAACGCTAAATCTATAGTACGGCTCTATAAAGAAATAGTCAAACAGCA
>JFJP01037410.1_pt1 | contig 29112 bp, 58 predicted proteins | sample 431651 | NCBI WGS metagenome assembly JFJP01 (sample SAMN02602958, study PRJNA72255) | Microbial mat metagenome, whole genome shotgun sequencing project. | biome: fresh water; feature: sink hole; material: water; isolation source: purple microbial (photo- and chemosynthetic) mats found in... | reverse complement strand
CGTAGAAACAATAACCCTGTATAGTAAGTATATCGAAAGAACGAAAGCGAGAATCAAATGACCCCTTACATTAGTACCCAAAACTTCAATAGGCAAGGTCACATTCGAACCCTAACTGTTGGGTTCCAAGAAAACAAACAACAGGTTCACTTTCGGTTTAACCGATTTGGAATCACCAGCATTAAAAGCGCAATGACCAGAGGAGTTAAAATGTCTTCTCATGGAGATGCCTTTAAAGTTCACCAGGAAGCGGTTGACGCTTTCATGACTGCAAACGACCTGGTTTTCAAAGTAACTGGCGCAACGCGCTGGACGCAACCAACAAAGAAGAAAGAGGAAGCACATGTCTAAACCCCTTCGGTCCTTTAAACCCGAGGAGCGCACCTCCGTGGCCACCAAGCGCACCATGAATGCAGTTCATGGTTTGGGCTGGCTCTCCGCTCGGGATTATCTGCTGAAGCGCAGTAAACAGCCAAAGGAGGCTTGCTAGTGGCTGTCATTCTGGGATGTAGTTGTAAATCTGAATATCAAGATGAGAAATACGGTAAAGGTCAGAGGGTACACAACGAAGGCGTTAAGCAGAATAAGTGTACCGTTTGCGGAACTAAAAAGTAAAAGTTAAACTAGGAATAGTCTACTTATCTGGTCGTAGTGACGGACATTTAGGTTATATCTTGGTTCAAAACTTACATGATTTACAGTAGGTGCAATCTATTATTTATTTATATGCAACTCTGTAAATCATGTAAGAAAAACCCAACAACGTAAGAATATAGGACTGTAGCTCATTGGTTAGAGCGAGATTCTTATAAAATCTGGGTAACGGGTCCGATTCCCGTCAGTCCTACCAGCACGTTGTCATCGGCCATATTTTGTCTTTTTAGTTTCTGCTCATTATGATCGAAGAAAAGATCACTTGAAAAAGGCGAATGAGCAGGCGCAACTTCTATTTAGGCGACAGGAGAAAGTAAAACATGTTTCAAAAAGGATTAGGTGATGTCGTTGTCTCTGCAGGTGCATCAGTATTTGTTGACGATGCGACCGCTTGGGGCCTTCTTAACAGGCATTCTAATGGGGACTGGGGAAGCGTGAGCGCAAGCACAGCTAAAGAGAACGACTACTACTGCGAGCACCTTGGAGAGGTTCTGTCTCAATATGATGTCGCAGGCCAAAAGGTTTGGATTATCACAGACGAAGGCCACGAAACCACCACGGTTTTGCTCCCAGAGGATTACTGATCGTGAAAGCAATTCTAGTTTTCTTGCTACTTAGCACAATGGCGTTCGCTGAACCACAATTGCATGCTAATATTGAAGCGGATATGGAAGGCAATCTATATTTCGTAGTTGCTCCGAACGACGAGGTAGTGAACCTCGTTCTCTGGACTCCCATGGATCCTGGCATTCAGGTAAAAGACACCGAAATGGTAATAATTCTAAAGATACCAGACCAACTTCCCTTGTGGCCAGAACTGGTATTCGTTGTAAATGGAAATGAAATCTACAAAACAAACAGAATGGAATTAAAAGACATTTGGGACGAAATGTCTGGGAAGAAAACATTACGATGATGTTCCTAGATTATCTAAATAATCTAATAAATAAAAAAGAAATAGAATATGCAAATCTAAAAGCACAAATGGAAATTATTTATTCCATAAAGGCGCAATACGAGTCGCTAAAGGGAAAGGAAAAATTGTGAAATACCTTTCAGAACTACTGTCCTTTGGTCACTCTTTGGATCATGTCTGTGACCGTCTTGGTGCAATGGACCTGGATCAACTTATGTTAACAATTCGGACATAACTCGGCAATATCTTCACGCTATACTTTACCTAGAGGTGAAACACAGTATGAACGAATATCAAAGATTTCTCGAAGACATCTCCTCTGGAGTGTCTAATCTAAAAGAAAAAGAAGATTTAAAACCCGCTATGGCCAGTCATCTGAAATACTTCTATTCTAAGGTTAAAAAGCATAACATGACAGAAAAACAGGCCATGCAAGAAGTGGATGCGTTTTATGCAAGTAGACCCTAAAACTCTAATAGGAAAAACAGTTGCATCTTTGGATTCCGATCATTCTTGTAATGTTTGGTTTATCAAATTCACTGACGGATCTTCATATAGTATAGAAACAGAACCAGCAGGATATGGAATCTACATACCTTCTTTGTACACGGCAGCACCGTGACCGAGCGATATCTTGTAGTTACTTTTCATTCTAAAGAACCTTTTGAGGAATTTTGGAATGAAAATAAGGCTCTAAATAGGTTCACTTCCCTTCGAGAAAAGGGTATTGAAGCGGAATTGTTTCGTGAAACCTACGATGAATACGACGAATTCTTGAAATACGAGAGGATCTCCTAAATAATGCTTGAACTTGACCAGATTCAAATGAAGATTCTTGGACTTCTAGAAGATCATCGTGGTTTAAAGGCTGAATTCCAAGATAGCCGCTTCACGCTCACATATATGGCGTCCGGCCTGGTGCGTCACTATCACGTTTCTCTTTTGCCTTCTAAATACACAGGGCGCGACCAGTGGTATAAGGAAGTGATTCCTCGTATGAATGCCTTAGCCGAATCGCTTGAAATGTTCGCCAACGCCCTTAACGAACGCTTTCTAAATGAATATGCAGAACTGATGAGGGAAATGTAATGCGCTATTGTCTGGTTAGTAGAAATGGAATTGATTTTCTAATTCCCTGCTCTAAGTACGATTCTTGGGTAGACTGGCTAAATAATGTTGATGATTCAGATCATATTCCTAATTGGGCACGTAGAATTGAGGAGAGTAGCTAAAGGGTAGAAGTATTTCTGGTTATGTGCTCATTTCAACAGAACGCTTTCGCTGTTGACAGTGTTTGGTTCGACAAAAACAAGGCTACAGCGAAGTGATGCTATGACGATCACTGACCAGTCAGAGTCTATATGATCGGAGTATCTTTATGATCCGCGTCGTGTTCCAGAATCCTCTTCTAGAAATATACCTAAACGAATTCTTCAAAGCAGAATACAACGAAGAGGGACCTGAAGTAAGGGAGAAAGTTAGAACGCTTTCTAAAAATATGTATCTCCAGCATGCGCTTTCCCAAGGAGGAAAGAAACGTCTATTTAACCTGGTTAGCCAAATGGAGTCACTAGAAAGGTTAACAAATAAGCAACACCTTGTTCACACAGGTGAGTTATAGTAAGGGAGTGGAAACGAGAGTTTACTACCGATAAGAATGGGCCATAGGTTAGACTATACGTAGTCTAGCGGTAATACCTGCCAGGTCGTGTCTAGAAAGATGCCTCAAGGACCTGCTGATCACAGGCTACGGGAATTCACATTAGACTAGAAGGACTCTAAAGCTTGAATACCTTTAGAAACTGGTGGCTATCGGGGTTCGATTCCCTGTGTCGGTAGTAAGCTCTCGTTGTCCTAAACTTGGAAGGACGTTGTAAAATGAAACTTATCATTCCAGAAATCATTAAGAGTTTGACCTGCAAAGAGGTCATGGACAACTATTACTCTAGTCTTGATTTAGAATCTAGATTAGCTCTAAGGTGTAATTCTTCCAGACCTGTAAAAGATGTTTGGTCTGAATTCTCTGCGGCCGTTCGATGCGAACTGAATTGTAGGTGCTTATAATATGTTTGAAGTAAAAGTAGAAGTTGAGGCCCCAACCAAGGAAGCCGAGTTCACCAGTGATCTTCTTCGCGGCGTGATCCTGCAGGGGAGTGACATGGACACAGCGTTTGCCTCCTTATGGCTTCGCCTTTCACGGGCAGGTCAATTGAGCCTCTTGAGTTATTGCGCCTCCAAGGCGGTTGGCTTCATATATACCCGTACCGGAGCAATCTTCAGCCTTGAAGAGATTTAAATGAAATATCTAGATGATAAAATAGAAAGAGCAAATAAATTTCTTGCTGGCGAATTAGCTAAAGAGGAGCCTCAGACGGAACCTCAGCGAAGCACCAGAATACGAAAGATCGCAGCACTTCGCTTCGACCTTATCCACCTAGCCTCCGAGAAGATTCGTAGAATGGAATCTAGAAAGGACAGGCAATGCAAAGATGAATAACCGCGAGCGTTCTCTGTGGATAAATCACAATGGCGTTCTACATTATTGGTGGAAGTCAACGCGCCTTACCATTGACGCCTTCATCAAAGAGCATAAGGCGTCAATCGACCAGCATATTGCGGATGTTCTTGGAAGGAAATCTAAATGAATAGATTGGCCAATCTAAAGGTTCCTGGTTTTAAATTCGTGGATTTAGATTCAAATCTATGTTATTTCATTAACGAGAAAGACCCTCCAAAAAGCGGAAGTAAGATCATAAAAAGCGTTCTAGAAACTACGGTTCCAGGCACAAATCCTTTGGATGTTTTGGTTATCACCGATTACGTGGAAAACGTAAGAAGCATTCTACCTATTAACTGCACAGACGCCGAGTTAATCGAAGCCCTTACAGGTCTTACTCACGAACAGAACCCCAAAGCCTAGAATCTCTTCTAGGTTTAAGCGGCTACGCCAATAGCCGCTTTTGCATTTGTGAACAAACAAATCCAAATTGGACACATTTTGTTAATAACTCCGTGGTATTCTAATTACAGGAAAACAACACCGGGAGGCAGTATGACAAGTCTAATCCTTAACCAGCAGGCCCAATTGAGGGACCTTATTCGCGCCAACCAGGGCGAGGACATGGGCGAAACGAATCGCGCTTACATGGAGGTCCATGAGATTGGGCTGTGTGAGCGTGAGCAAACCGTTCTCCTCGCCCTGGACGGAAATTATAGATTGATTTCTAAAACGACCATGTTCATGGGCACCAGCAGCGAAACCCTCTGCGAGCCGAAAGCGATCTTTCGCTGGCTCCTGAAGCAGAACGCAAGCTGTTTCATTCTGGCGCACAACCATCCGAACGGGGATCCTACGCCTTCTGAAGCCGATGTGATCAGTACCGTTCGCCTCATTGAGATCGGCGTCACGCTTGGTCTTCCAATGCGTGACCATATCGTGGTTGGGTCCCTTGGTTTGTTCTGGTGCGGAACATGGCCCAGAACGGTCAGGTCCGTAGTAGCAGAAGACAAAGGAAATTCACGTTTCTGGTCTTTGGTAGAGCGCCTTGAAGAGAAAGGCGTTTTGTAATGGAAATCTACTTGCTATTCTACAAATGTGAAGACGGGACCTCAGAATACGCTGGCGAAGCGTATTCTGAGTATCACAACGCATGTAAAGCAAGGGCGCAACGTGAGGCTGCGGAAATGCGTGAATACTCCGTTGAAAGCACGAACCTAATTGACGTTCCAGATGAAGACGATAGAGATTTCATGCATTTAGATTATCTTTCAGAAAAATGGGAAGACTACGATATTCCGTTTTAATTAACATATTGGCAATACTCTGTTAACAATTACCTGTTAGACTAATTGTAGAGAAACAAACAGGAGGCAGCATGGCAACAATATATCGACTAACGTGGTCGGAATCGACCTGGGAAGGTCGCACGAATGAGTCGGCCGACTTCCCTTCGAAGTCCGTTGCTGAGTTTTACCAGGAGAATGATCGCAACCCTGATCGGGTTAGTGAAATTTCTTTAAAAGAAATCGATGCTCCTTTGATGATTTTCTTAAACGTAAAGCACAATTGGGAACAGCGCAAATAAGGGCGGATTTCTAAAATGAGAACCGATGTAAGGATCAACGGACGTCAAACGAAATATCTTAAAAACGCTTCTACGTTTGGTGGATGCAAATACAAGGACCAGAAAGGTGATATTATCTTCTGGCGCATCCCCTTCGAAGACGGAACCCAAAGCGATCCTTGTTTTGGTCGCGTAATGGGCCAGATCGAACACTGCTACACCAACACAGGGGAATACAATCCCGTTGGAAAGCTTGTCGTCATGCGAATGGGCGACACGCTGACGCAGGTTTACGAAAACTGGGTAGATCCAGACTGGATTTACGAGTGCCGACCTGCCGACCAATTTCATTGGGGCGGCTTCCTCACCAACTTTTTCAGCCCAGAATTTATGAAAGAAAATCTAGATGATCTAAGATCGAACGGAAGGCAAGCTAGGTGGAATTATGCTAAACCTTGAAGAACTCCTAGAAGTCTATGAAAAGGTCATGCTGGAACGCATTTCCTTTCTGGAAGACATTACAAGTACTTACGAGCATTCCCCGCATATAGGGCAACATATAAGCCTTATTCGGGAGAACAAAGCGCATATTGAAGGTCTTCAGGTTGCGCTAAATGTCGCTAAAGCTGTTTTCAAATCGGACACAACCTGTTCATAACTCTTTGCTAGAATTGACGCAAGGAGGCAGTTCAAATGAGTGTTCCAGAATACGAGGCGGCCATTAGTGCAGCAATGCGCGAAATGGCCGCCTACCAAGAAAAGGGCCTGAATCACATGGCTGTCTTTTGCCTGCAAAAGGTAAAAGGGCTTCTACGTTCTAAGAATTTGTTGGAGGAAAGATGAGAGAATTCGCGTTTATTAGTAGGCACCAGCCTAACCAGGATCAGGTTGACCTGGCCTACGAGGCCGGGATCGCGTTAACGTCCGTAGGCGACATGGACGCCTTTGGTCCCGATCTTGTAAATCACCTTCTAGATTTAGCTGCATATGAAGGGATCGTGTGCGTTCATCCCCTCATTGCAATGACAGCTCTTATACAGGGCTATACGGTGGGCGTCTTCGAGAACGAGAACAGAGCACCAGAAGGACAGAAGCCCACCTTCTCTGCTAAGTCGCTTAGGATGGTGACTCTGTGATGATTCGCTTCAGCATCCACGTTTCACTGGGACACGAATTCCCCCTTCTAGGAGTAGTGTTCTCCACTGGAGGCTGGTTTAGAACTGCTTCTAGATCCGAGTGTTTCGGAAGCCTCTTTATTGAAGGTGTCAGTCTATGATTCCCGCTATAACCTTGATTTCACTCTACGTTTGTTGTTCTGGTGGTTTAGGATGCGGCCTTTTCTGCTGGATCCTACTCGCAACCCTTTACGGATCCTTGGCATTTGGGGTTGCATCAGTGGCATGACAGACTGGTAATATCAATTACATTTAAGGTTCCTGGAACCAGGAGCCTTTTTCTCTTGTACGTGAAAGGAATTTGTGAAATGAAAATCTACCAAAGAATCGCCATGCTATATAGCCTATATGAAACATATAACAGATTTAGTAAGGATGCTGATGATGTTCACCAGAACATGAAAGCTCTTTTAAAAACTGCCCCGTTCACCTTCGATCTTTCTTACTCATCCCCAAGCCCCTTCGATGGGAAGGTCCTGATCTTCGCTTCGTCCTATGGCGAGTTCCGAGCGACTCACTCTCTGGCGCAAGGATTGGCCGTCTGGGGCTCGTCAAGCGTTTACTCGACTGATTCCCTTGTCCAATTGTCAGACTGGCTAGAAAAGCCCGTATCCTGGACGCAGGATAACACGAACCCAGTGGGGAATTAACTTCGTTAAAAACAAAGCGTTTAAACGCTCGTAGCGCACAACAGCGCGTAGAGCAACACGAACAGAAGGTTACGAACCCAGAATGAGGGACCCTGTCCGCTCACCTTGGCGGGTGAAAAGGGGGGATCCTTCTATTTTCCATTCTAGAAGTTATTCCTCCCGTGTTCTGTTTCGATCTGTCTAATTGTCGGACTTAAATTGTAAAATAAAAAAGGACCAGAGATGGTCCTCATTACTTATAGAAGAGATATTAAGAAAGAATAGAGTATGCTTTCATCATGAGTATACATACTCTCCTGATATTCTTTCTAGAACGGCAATCATACATTAGACGCAGCGCATCATGGAGAGCATAACATAGAGCCGTTTTATCTTTGGCGAATAGGATGTCCGCTATATAACGAACCTCGCTGGGGGCACAGTAAGTGATGACCGTTCCTTTACGAAGGTTTAGAAGCCCTTCGTAATTTTTTTGCCATGCATACTGACGAGCGTACCCAAATGCACTCAGCATGGGCACATCCAGACAACCAGACAACAGAGCAGGAGAAGGGCCAAAGCAAGGACCCCATCCTCAGTTTCAACGAATTGGGACATATAGCGACCTCCTTTTGTTTATACTCGTAGTATAGCATGGACATGTGAACATTGCAAGCACTCCAAACAATTTGTTTCTGGTAGATGTAGAATTCGTTCTACGAATGTACATAAAAAAGGGACCCCGTAAGGTCCCTTTTTTATTATAAGTCGTTTTGAATTTCGTAGGCATATTCGTCAGCAGCATCGATCTGTTCTAGGATCCAGTTAAACCACGAAACCGTTTTACGTTCGTCAGCCTGACGGGTCCAGTTGTCAAAGGCCCAAAGCTTGCGGCCTTCCTGGATTTCCTTTTCAGAGCAACGAGCCAAAACCTTTTCTACTCTGGACCTGTCAACCTCGCTCATTTCAGCGGAACCTTGTGGAAATCGCATTCTAGAACTCCTTTCAGTTCAAGGGGCCGAAGCCCCAACCCGTTTTGTAGATTAGCTTTTACGTTTGCGACTTTTGGGCAAACGATCTTCACGATGGGGACCAACGCGATCCCAGTCGGTAACGAAGTGTTCTCCGTCGAACTTAGTAGGACCAAACCAACGCTCCCTGGACACCCTTTGCGCCTCAATTTCGCCCTGGGTGGCATTCGCTACCCAGGCGCGATCATGCGCCTCAGACTCGGCTACAGAAGCCTGTAGTTCACCTAGAGTCATAGAGCACCTACCTTTCATATACGTAGTTTAGCATGGACATGTTAACAAAGATCGCAAATTCACACATTTCTTTTCTGGTTTCTAAAAGGTATTCTAATATTCTAAGAATGGTCGTGATGTTGAGGTCCCTTAGGATTCTAGAAGTCATTCTACGTCCGACAAAAGTACATAAAAAAAAGGGACCTCACGGGGTCCCTTTTAAATCGCCTTTTAGCTTTAGGGGTATGCTCGGTGGCATAACGGAGAATATGGAAGGGAATCTAGAACGGACAAGGCATGGTGCATCGTCAGTCCGAAAGTGTATTCTTGTTCCTGGTCCCTTTCGGTAGATACGAAAGGGGACCAGATCCAAGTCCTAAAAGCTTTTCTAAGATCCTGGGCCAAGAGGGTATGACCCTGGTTATCCAGGTCCATACACACCTTCGTGACTTTCAAGGTTAGCTCTGTTAGTAACATGCTTACATCCAATCAGGAATAGGATTATTGGGAATAGGTCCCAGACCCTGGACCGTCTTCTCGCACTTTTTAAAATACGTTTCAAAAGCGGCAAGGTCAGTGGTCACTTGCTCATCGGAGGTATAGGAACCCCAAACGGTTTGGCGATGAAGACGTCGAAGCTCTTTGGCTTCTTCAGTAAGGCCCAGGGCCTGCAGTTTTTCCCTAAGAAGGCCCAAGGCCCAGAATAACTCAGAACGCGACATTTTAAATTCCCTTCTAGGTCCAATGGACCTGGTGAAAAGTTAAATCCTATTTTGAACAATCCCACCAAGGGAGAAAGTTCGAACAGGATTCAAAAACAGGGCGACCGCTACAATCCCACCAGGGATTTTCGACCATCCGAAAACGAGCCATGGGAAACGAACCCAATACAGGCATGCTGAACCTCCCTTTGTTTCTCTGGTATTAGAGTAACACGCCCGTGTGAACATGTTGTTGCCGAGTTGTTAACTCTTTGTTCACACGGGCGTGTTTTTGAAAGACGTTTTAGCCTTCGAGCGTTACGAAGGTGAAAGCGTCCAGGTAGTTTTCGAACTTAGAAAGCCTTTCAGAATCCGAACCCGTCAGGTTGCTGAAAGCCTGGCGCAACCGATTCGCCTCAATAGAACGGCCGTTCGACAATAGTCGCCAAATGGCCAGTTCAACCTTCGTGGTAATGCTTCTAGAAATGCTCATGGTTCCTCCAAAGGGGTCCCTTTTATTGGGCCCACTGGTAGAATAGCAAACTCATGTGAACAAAGTGTGAACAGGATATTTTATTTTCTTCACATTTATTCTCTGGTTCGTTTTCTAAAAGACAATCTAAGTTCTTCGCAGATGACCGATTTAAAGGCCCTTTCCTTGAAGAATTTCTTCGTCCTTCGTCATTCTACGTGTAGGGTTCCGGCGTGCCTTGGCGACCCCTTAGAATGCGTCAGATCCCCACATTCGCTTCAGGTTTTCTTCGCGATCTCAGCCATTTAGGGGGACCTTCATGGACGTACGGTCAAAAGGACCCGATCAGGGAGTATTTCTAAAATACCTTTTAGAAAGTTCGTCCTTGAGGTCGGCATCAGGATCATCCGACCTGGGCCCAGGATTTGTGAAGAAGGATTTAAATTCCCTTCGTTAATATACCCAACAGGAACGCATGTTCTGCTTCAGCCAGTGTTTCATGGTTACGCCCAGAAACGGCAATAGGATTCAGACAGCAAACCTAAAAGCATTTCTAGAAAAACGGATCCAGCCGAACGGCCAGGGTCTTGAATAATCGTAGCATCAGGACCGTCCAGGTCCTTTTCGTGTTTTCTAGAAGGGGTTCTAAATTTCCTGGGCCCCCAAACACATGTTCGATTTTAAGCCGTTCTCGAAGTCGGGAGGATACCCGATCAGTGCGAACCAAACGAACGTACGGGCTCGTTCTTAACACCGTTAACCAGTGGTCAGGAGTATACCTGTACGTGAAAAAGGAACCCTTGGAAGGGGGTTCCAGATTCTAGCCCTTGCTGGGCTACTCGTGGACGGTCAGCCGAGGTCGCAGGCCCCTTTAAATGAGGAGAAGGGCCTTTCGGACCCCTCCTTGCTAGGCGGGCTGGAAGTTCAGGGACAGGAGCCCCAGTCTGATTTCGTCCAGGGCGTTTTCCATGTCTTGTCCGAACAGGATTCCTAACTGACCTTCCAGACGGCGGACCTCCCGTTCGATTTGTTCGAACTGGTCGCCCAGGCGTCGGAGAACTTTACCTTTTGGCATGTTCTCCAGTTCGGCCCGAACTTCACCCAGTCTGCCGACAAGGGCCAGGCCCATGTCTTCTCGAATCGTCTGGATGCTTTTCTCGTTCGGCGTAATTACCAGGCTGGCCAGACGAACGGTGCCGCCGTCCAGCCCTTTTAGAACTTCTCCTAAGTTCTCGGCCCGTTCGATTTCGTCGCGGCCGACGATCAAGAATGTGCCTGCCCAGAACTTTCTGTTGGCTGTCATCACGTCGCCCACCAGACTTCTCAGATCGGTGTCGAAACAAGTCGCCTGACCATAAGCAACCAGGGCCGGGCAGTCCCTGAGCACTTCCACAATTTGTTTAGGAAGAAGGGCTTCCATTTCCTGGCTGGCCGAGAACCAGAAGGGCTGACCGCCCGTTTCCCAGAGGATCGTACCCACCAGGAGGAAGTTCTTTCCTTGATCGTCGGCCTTCTTCATGTGAACGTCCACACGAACACCGCCTTTCATCGGTGTAGACACCGACACCAGACGGCCCTTTTGAGTCTGGCCGTTCTCTTGATAGGACAAACTGCCGACCTGGTTCAGCAGTTTCTTAAGGGCGACCTTAAGGGCGTCAGCTTCATGGCGACTCCCCAGGTCGGCTTCAATACCGGCTAGGCTAAGGCGGGCCGCAAGGGCAGCCCGAGAAATTCTCGCATCGTCCGAACACGATGCGGCGATTAGTTCTACTTCACTGTGAATCTGGATAGGCATGTTAGTTTCTCCTTCTGCAGGGTCGTCCGACCCTGCCAGCCCACTATACTATAACAGCCCGAACTTTGCAAAGCTTTTCAGGATTCGGTCTTCTTCCGTCTTCAGGCATGCCGTGTCAATACGATCTAAAACGAAATCAGATTCCACTGGCAGGCCCCTTGCTTCCATTTCAAAGAAACGGTAACCTCCATGCCAGCGGCCGCCACCATGGCGGGCTAGAAGAGGATTGATTAACTTCTTGCCAACTACACTGATTCCGTCCGACGAACAACAAAGACGAATTAAATTTGCCCTAGTCGGCATACTTGTGTTGATCCGAACGTGACACCGATCAGACCATCCGTTTCCATAGGCTACTTCGATCTGAACCTGCTGGTTTTGACGTTTGCATAGATCCAACAGGGCCAGAATCGCCCCTCCTCGCATCCCTGTCAGGGCTGCCGACTCGGCTGCCCGGCTTAGGTTGATCATGACCTTGATCGGTTGAAGGGCCCTGTTGACCATAGCCCGCCAACAAGACGGCTCACCTTCTAGGGCTTCCTCTGTATTGATCCAAGGGCCGTACTCGGCCCTGGTGCGTACCGGCTTTGGAAATGATGCGGCCAGTTTCTTTTTGAACATGGCCTGGTACCGGTCTACAATCGCCGGTATTTCTCTTTCTTGGTCGGACGTCAGCGCAAACTCGGCAAGGTTGATACCAGCGGCCGAGAAAGAGGAGAACCTTCTAAAAGGGGCATCCCCCTTCAAGGCCCTGTCAATGTCGGCCTGGGAGGCCCGTTTGATCTTACTCATTAGCGGACACCGCCCAACAGGTTGATACATTCTTGTTTGATCGGTGCAATAGTGTCGGCAGCCAGGCCGGTCCAGAGGAACCTGGTGCAGATTTGTTCGGGCGTCAAGAACGCATCCATGATACATTCTGCAGCCCTATAAGTAAAACGGGGGCTGGCGAACACCGGCACCCCTTCTTTGTCTAGCAGGGTTCTGATCTTTGCAATTGCACCGACCAGACGGGCAGCCCTTCTGGAGTCTCCCTTCATGATCTTCGTCGCAACCAAGATTTCCAGGTCGGTGTCATACTCAAAGGGCAAATATCCCAGCCTGTCCCGAAAGGCCGCCCCCAGATCTTGACGTTCCTTGAACCTTTCGTCATCGCCCCATAGGCTGGAATTATCGGCGAACAACAGGAAGAATTCTGGGTGTTGGGCGACTCGGCGGCCGTCGGGAAAATCCCATTTCCCTTGGGCCATGGGCCCGTTTAACATTGACACTAAGCCCGCCAGGGCAAGGCCGACTTCATCGGCCAGACATACACCGCCGAATTCCCATAGTTCGCGAAGTCGGCTGGCATAATAGTCCCCTGTTATAGGGGATTTTAGACCTTGCAGGTCGCCCTTGGTGCTGTCTGGGTTCAATGCCAGACAGAGAAAAGGCAAGCCCATGTCTTGGGCCATGCTTTCAATCAAATGTGATTTGCCTGCTCCAGGGGCTCCGTAGAGGAAGGCGTACCAGCCTTTGTGCATAAGATAAATAACTTGTTCAGCCAGTTTGTGTTTACCGGCTACTTCGATCATGTCGGTTTTGTCGCCCCACATGCGACGGCCGCCTGCCGGGCTGGGTGTCGGTGTCGGCGGAAGGGGCGGCACCGGCACCGGCTCTTTGTTCTGGTCTACCCAGCGAAGGAATGGGTCAATGAATTGAGCCCGCTGGCTAACGGGTAGCTCATCAATGTACTCAGGACGGCCTGCGGCCTTACCCCAGAAGGGGGCGAGAAGAATCTTTTGAGCGGCCCTGGCCTGGGCGAACTCGGCCCATTCTGTCATAAGATGCTGGGCGATCAAATAGGTGGAGAAATCGATCATTTGACACCGCCTTTCAGTTCAAGGTGAAGCCGCCAAGCGAACGTCACAGGAGTAGATCCGATCAGGTCGGCCGGGCTGGTAGTCGGGATATAAGAAGGGCGAACAACACCGGCCGCTGTCGCCGGTGTTCTGTCGGCCGCAAGGGCGACCGCCAGGATAGGATATAGAATCTGATTCAAGTTTCCTCCTTCGAGTAGAGTCGCAAAAGACATGGCCTGGCCCAAGGGCCTTGCTTCGTCTGAATGTGCTCTGTTTCTCATAAGAGAAACTTCGTGTTTTTGTCAGACAAACCCTTCTATTTTTAAAAATATTTCTCAGATTTCTTTTGGACACCGACACCGCCGGGCAGCCGGTTCTTGAATCCCCTTCAAGGTCAGGACACCTTCGCGGACACCGCCGAAAACGTCAAAAAGGGCCTAAAAAGGACCTTTCTACACTGTCATGTTACACTGTCATCTACCCCTGGTAGTTTTTCCGGCATTCCTGGCCTGATCTGTCTATATATGGACAGCCGTACAGCGTTTTTGTACCTCTAAGTCGGGTATATACCCGACTTGAGGAACGTAGGAGCCCGAACAAGTTTTCTCCACAATGGGTAGACGGAAACTCTAGCGGCCGTCCATATCTTGTATATACACGAACTGGTGTAATAGGCCGGACAGGGGGGGGGTCGGGGGAGGTCCCAAAAGCGAACACATTTTCGGGGGCCCCCACTTTACTTCCTAGACAAACCGCCATCAAAAATCCCCACATTAATTGTCCGACAAAATATATCATGAAAAAAAAATTAGCCCTAATTATTGGGCTAATTGTTCTACGCATTTGTTAAAATACGTTTCATCCTTTTCTATTAAGATAAATTCCCTTTTCAATTCCCTACACGCCAACCCGCACGTTCCCACGCCCGCACAACAATCCAATACCAATTCGCCCTCATTGGTATAAGTATTAATAAAATACTTAAATAACTCGACAGGCTTTTGTGTAGGATGTATTGGTTTCATAACAACTCCAATATTCTCCAGAATAGACTGCGGGAAGTTGTGGTGCGTTCTCACAGCATCCCGTTCCGCTTTGTTATACACACCACTTCTTTCTGGTCTTCCCACCCTCTTAGTTGGAACATCTTTTAGAATCAGTCCTTGTGGATTATATGTTGGTGGAGACTTATAGAACACTACAATATTTTCATGAGCCACCAATGGACGCAATTTAGCGTTTAGGAATCCTGTCGCTTTGTTCTTATGCCATATCCATTCGTAACGAAACCACTTCACATTGCTCATAATCAACGCGCTAGTGAAGGGTTGGGCAGCACAACAACAGATAGCTCCGTTCTCTTTTATGACTCGCTTAAAGCACTCCCACAGAGGCTCAAATGGAATAACTACGTCCCATTTACAGTTCGTAGTTCCATAAGGCAGATCTACCATAATCATGTCCACAGATCCGCTGGCTATTTTGTTCATTTCCTCTAGGCAGTCACCTAGCCATATTTCACTCACGATTCTTTATATACATATACTGTTTAAACTCGTAATCTGTAAATGACCTAAGTGAAAATAGATCCAGATAAACAACTATCCATTTGTCTGGGGACAGTCTTATGGATAGTTGTTCTCCCCTAGCCATCAATTCGGATGGTTCTAATAGCTGTAATAACTCGTCATGAACCTCTTTAGCTCTCTTCATATGACTAGAGATAGTAATACCATCCATAGTAAATACCACATACTTGGCATTTACATCTTCACAAAGTCCATCGAACTCATGGTGAGTTATAAACCTAATAGTTAACATTACCAGGTATCTCCCGTTCTAATCTAGTTTCAAACTCTTTAAGGAACGTATCCTGATGAGAGTCATATTTATTAAGTATCTCCGCAACTTCGTCCATTGAGGATTTCCTCTTATCTGGTCCCTTTTTCGGTTTACCCTCTAGAACTTCAAAATTACCCTTCGCAGGATACAGTTTTATCCACACATTTAAATGCACATAACAGCACACGGACGCCCCCATCATAAATAGATGTTCACTACATAGGTGAGGGAACAGCGCGATATATAAATCCTCTACCTGCATATCTTTAGTACATATCACATAGTCGCCAATATACAGGATCATGAATTTATACTCTGTCTGGAATATCAGATCATATCTATTTACCAGTTCTATCGTCATGAAGGACGGCCACCTGTAATGCAATCTTATAATATAGAGCTAATTCATCCATCGTATGCTTCCTCATACGAATGTCTAGCACTTTCTTCCACTTACCGTTTTTGCGACGACGTAATACGAATATGTCAATAACGCCCTTATCCAGATCGGCACACAAACCAACATCAGGACTCTCTTCTGCAAATCCAACCCAATGATTCTGACGTTCGAAGAACTGCTGATCCACTCTGAACCAATCACTTTGCAGCGCTTCCTTATATTTATTCCAGAACTGATACATACATTAACTCCATATCGAATAATAGACGTATTGCCTTAGCAGTTCCGCTAAACGCATTTCCACACTGCCACCCATACAGTTCGGGACTTGTATCGAATTTCCTATCACCCAACTGTATGTAGTCTAGCATACAATGAACAGGCCCCGATAAATCAGGCATCTTATCCCTTATAGCATCATGTATAGCACACTCATTAGACCGGAATCCGTTTTTCTGGCTTCGTATATGGGCATCAGTAACCCATACTTCTATAGGGGACACCATTCGGGGAACACTCCATCCTGTGGTTCTTCACTAGTCCACTCACAGTAGCCCGCTATAATTCCGTTTGCTTGTTTCTCAATAGTATATGTTCCATCTGCAGCTACACATACAAAGTCCACAGCATACCCGTATCCTTTGGTCAGATACCGGCTGACTATAGCCTCTTTTAATACCCAATAATCACGCTCTACCATCGCTTCCACTAAAGCGGTTTCCAAAATTACTATGCAGGTATTCATAGGAAGCTTACTCCGAATCCAAAGGATACCATAATTACGAGAAATATAACCGCAAATACTACCGCCAGTGTAGTTAGTCTCTTAAGAAAGGAATCTATAAACTCTGCTTCTCTGTCTTCATATTGTTTCATAGGTGACGCGCCATCCAAATCAATAATCCCATAGTTCCCAGGAATAGGGTAGCTGCAGAAAGGGCCATCATGCAGATATAAAACATACACCACTTTAGACCGGCTCTAATTTTAGCTTCTTCTTTCTCTATACTCTCTTCCATCTCTCGCTTGTATTTATCCGATAAGGAATGCGTTTCAGATCCTGCGACTATACCTTCTAAAACTTTCATAGTAGGTAGCCTACTATCCAATATATAAACGCAAAAGCACATCCAACATATAAAACGTATAGTGTCCAGTCTGCTATCTTAATCCCTATCATCTATAGTATCTCTCCACAGTGTTCTTTAATATCTTATAAAGTTGGTTATCGATCCCGAAGCGTTCTTTATTCTTCTCCAGAGAGACGAGAATATTTCCGTCTAGTTGTCTCTCGCCACTAGCCTTCCAGTCTATTAGCATTTCGATCACGTCGAATAGGTCCATATCATTTATACCATTAGCATAATGCTGCGGGTGATGACTATTATTTGCGTAGTGGTGGTCTATAGCGGGTTTTATATCAGCAAGCGATTTCTTATATTCTGGAGAGTCATAGTGTAGTTTAGCCAGCTTGTCCGTAGACTCATCGAAATACTCTTTTTCTGGAGAAGTCAATTTAGAACTGTCGTGAGTATTTCCCCTCCTAATTATCTCTATAGCGGCCTCTCCACAAAGGCAATTAACTCTCTTAATATGAAGAAGCGTATCTTTACTTGAATCCATCTGATCTTACTTTCTTTTCAAAATGAACTGGCTGACATTCTCCAGAGCAACACTTAAAGGGAACGCAACCATGAGATCCTTGTAATTTAACTGGCCTAAACTCTAGGTCGAGTGAAGTGGTAGATGCGAAGGTAGCTTCGTAACCATCTTTATCAAAACGAACAGTCACGTTACCATTTTTCTGAAGCAGAATAACTTGTCCCATTGCTTGGTAGTATGGATAACCACCTCCAAGCATACATCTTACTGTATCTCCTACTTTATAATGGTCTGATAATTTTTCTATCACAGATAATTCCTTATCACCAATTCCGAAGCTGTTCCTCTTGTTGAGCGAGCAATAGTTCTAACTACATTTAACGACGTTAAATCAAAATCGCGATATAGTTCGCGAACTAAAGGCGTATCTGCATTACTCATACAAACAAATGCGCCTAAACTAGATAGTCTTTTGAATTCTTCAGCACATGCTGTCTGACAGAACCTGTTTTTAGTATACTGCTGAGGAGCCATCTTGTCAAGCGTATCGTAGGGAGGATCCATGTAAACGAAGTCATTTTCCCTAGCCACTTTTAAAAGGTCTTTATAGTCCAGAGAAGAGAGGTTAGGGTTACGTTTTTTTAGAAACATAGATGCTTCTCTCAATAGGTCCTCGAATACAATCTTTGGCTTCTTATAATGTCCATATGGAACATTATATTTACCTTTGGCGTTAACTCTATAATTACCATTGAACCCAGACCTGTTTAGGTAGAGAAGTGCAGCTGAACGCTCGGTGCCTAATAGAATATCATCATTATTATATCGCTCACGAACATAATAGTAGAAGTCTTCATCGTTTAACTCCTCAAAACGATATAATTGATCTATTATGTCCTGCGGACTATCTCGCAAATCAATATACATATTAAGTAGATCCACGTTAGCGTCATTTAAGTAGGCGTCTTCCCTAATGCGTTCAGCAAGGTGGAAGTAAATAGATCCGCTTCCTAAAAAAGGTTCTATATACTTACCTATTGATTTAGGGAATAGAGGATCCATAGCCTCTAACAGCTTGGTTTTATTTCCTGGATATTTTATAAATGCTCTCACTTATCAAACGGAACCTTTTTAACAGTATTATCGTGCTGCCAGAATACACAGACTCCTTCGGGTTTCATGAATCCCGCATTAGCAAGAGATCCTTTAGTCTTTAGTTTTAAACAAGCCTCTTCAACACATGTATCTGTATAAGGGCCTTCATACAGGATAGGAACAACACGCAAGTTAGGAGTCTTAAACTCCGCACCATCAAAACGACGAGTATTGAAAAGTGAAAATACTTTTACTTTCATATCATATTTACGTCCTATCCCCGCTCCCCAAAACTCTCCAAAGTGAACTCCAGGTCCAAGGTCGCTTAGAAGAGTTTCCTTATTAGAGTGACACCAACGAGCGAACCCTGCATTATCGTCTTGGGGAGTAATTACCTTATTGCGGCTTTGGCAATATAGGTCTGTTCCGAGGTCATCTATAATAATGGCCGCGTTGGTACCGTCTATTTTCTCACTGATCGTTACAGGAGAGTAGAGCCTGCTCGTTTTAGGGTATTCAATAAATTCAGACATCTTTTTATCTTCCTTATCTGGCATTAATTTTTCAAAAGGAAATTTCATAAACGTATCCATTAGCGTTAGCCCAGTCTCTCCAGTGGTTTTGTCTTTTGTCCGCTAGGCCCATTCCTGGTCTATCTTTATGACTAACTTTAGTTCCAGTTAGAGCTTCTAGCATGTCGCTAGCGAAGTCATTTTCACCACTACTGTAATATAACTCGGCTAAACATTTCTGAATATGCTCTAAAGGACCAGACTGGACTTTAGCATATTCAGACCAGAATTCAAACTCATCTTGTCCTGGAGGAACTGAGTATCCGGTAATACTTTCTAGTAGATCACTATAGTTTAGATTACTAACTTTCTTTCCCACAAATCTATCGTCTTTCTCTGGATGTTCGTCCATGAAAGTATCAAGAGCCATTGCATGCCAAATTGTAGACGTTAGATGTCGAGAACCTGTTTCTTCATCAATATCCTCGCCATTCCAAAACGCCCACGCATGACGCATCATTGCCGCGAATGACCACGACCAAGCATAGCCTCTCCTCCAGTTATGTTCCGCATACTTGGAGGCTCCTACGCCGAAATGCGTCGCTAGACGTCGAAGCGAAGGAGCAGGTATAAGATCGTGACGTTCAAGCTTGGAGCACTTCTCTGCTCCTGTTGTTGGATCTACTTTACGAATTTCTTTCACGTATAATTTCCTCGGCTTCTAGCAAGTTAGTAACTCTATCTCCACCAATATGCCTATTATATTTATGGTCCATGATTATGTAATCTCTACCAGCATCTATTAAGGATTTTAGATGTATTGGGCTGTCTTCTATAATTAAATCAAAAGCAGTAGTTGTTTTGTTCTCTACAAAACAGATTTCATGGAAAGGTATATTTTGCTTAACTAACCAGAGAATGGTCCCTACTGCTATTAGATTTTTTGCAACAGAGTCATTTAAAAAAGGGCTTGCTCTCTGGGTTACTATTCTAATAGTATGCTCGGAGTAAAGTCGAGTAACGACTTCAGATGCATAATGGTAGGGTTTCATTTCCATTAAACGATCACCCATCATTAGCTTATGGTAGTATTCAAATCCTTTATGCATATTCCAGTTTGGAAAATCCCATGCTGTCGGGGCTTCTAGGGATCCTTTTGGAAGATTATGATCTCTTTCTACAATAAAAGCTAACTCGTCATTGTAGTTGGCTAATACTCCATCTATGTCAATTGCTACAATCACGTAAGTATAACTTCTTTCCATCCCAAAATGGGAATATAATGGTCATATAGATAGGAAATCTGTTCCCACCGTAGACCTCCAAGGCCACAACCTAAACGAGGTAATAGCAATGTCTTTTCTCCATTTCCAAGTAACATAAGTCCTTGAAGACATCCCTCAATCCAAGATACTTTTGATGAATATTTCCAATGGTCTTTAGTAAAACAGTAAATATATTTATCGGAAAGGCCCATAATAGCTTCTCCAGGTTTAGCTGTATCACATAAAAATTGGTAATATTCAAATTCCTTTTGAGGCATTTTATTTTTAATAGCCAAAGCCAATCCTTTTCCCATTATGCCTACACAATTAACCGGAATAGCTACACTATCCGTCAGTTCATATTGTTCCCAGAAAGTTTCAAACATTTTTTAGGTATAAGTAGAGAAAGGCATCTACAACATCATTCATTTTGTGTTCTCCGTAGTATTTTCTATAGAATATTTGCATTTTACCAAATCTATCAGTTAAATAGCAAGTATAATAGATAAATTTAGTTATTTTATCTTTACGAATTCCAATACAACACGCTAAGTTAGAAGGCAGTCTTGCTTTTAGCTTTTCAGCAATCGAGTTGCTTGGCGACATATGATCCCTCACTAGGACACTCTATAACTACCCATTTTCCTGGGTGATTATTTTGAACTAACCTTCCGTTTTGTTGAATACGCACCAAATCTGGATCTTTTACAGGTCTGTGGCCAATAAACCAGAAGTCAACGTGCCTCTCGCCTGCTAATCTATAGAAATTACTCTCAAAATGACGTTCATAAGAGCGAGAATACACATTATCTGTCCAACAGAAGTCAAAATGAACCTCATCTTTGCCTAATTTAACGTCTTTTAGGCGCATTGAGGTGATTGGAACTGTATGAGAAGCTATAAAGTTATGCCCAATATACAAATACGGAATAGTTTTCTCGTATTTTAGATACCATTCGTAACTTTTTTTACGAAACATGTAAGAAGCTTCTCTAAAGAGCTTACTTTCTAGACGCCTTCTACAGTATTTTCCGTAATCTCCCACCAGATTGCAGGCCATATCATCATGATTTCCGCGCAATAAAAATACATTTTTGGGATACTTTTCGCGTTGTTCTTCTATTTTATCCAAACTATCGAAGGATGCGGTTAGTTCTTCATCCATTAATTGTTCGAAAAGAGGCCAATCTTTATCAATAAATACGTCTTCGGCAGCAATCCACTCTCGCTCGAAGCGTTCCCTATGAAAAATATCGCCTGTAAAGACAATATCATAGGTTTCAGGGCTATATAGCTTAAAAACTTCCTCCACGAAACGTACGCGACCGTGTACGTCAGGCACTATAATACTTGGTCGTAATGAGTCTCTATTGTCTATATAGGGCCTTACCGAATACTTTTCTTTCAATACAGACATTCTCTATTCATTTCCTTAGCCAAGTTAGTGTATAACTCTGTAGGATTAACACAGCTTAATCCACTCATTTCACCGCTATTTAGTTCAATTACAGTCCAACTGCCGTCTATCTTTTGCCCAATATCTACTACGTAGAAGTTAACGCAAGGAGCAATTAGGTCCGTAACTTTTTTCAAAAATGTCGGAGGAACGTCCATTCTGGGAATTTCTACCAGGTCATCTACGTAATTTTGCCAATAAAACCCAGAAGCAAGAAGCTTCTTCTTGTAATAGAACAATCTGAACTCTTTTGTGATAGGTAAATCATTAATACCTATCATATAAGTGACAAGTGGAACCCATTCACGTATATAAATTGGTTGACAACCAATCATACAGTCTTCAGCTAGTAATCCAAATACTCTTATAGCTTCTCGCTTATCTTTAGCGAACATATGAGTATTCCAGTAGTGCTTTTTAGAATTAGTGCCTCCTTTTAATACAAAAGACATATCAGAAGTAGGTAATTTACAAAGTTCGTCTTGATTCCAAGTCCGTGGAGTCAATTCTCCTAGTAATTCAGTATATCTACCTAAATCAGCTATCCATTTAACAGCCGATATCTTATTAATAGGCATACATCCAATATTATTAAATTCCCTATATACATCGTCTATAAACGGAAGCACTGAATAACGAGGGACTACAATATGTCCGCTATCTAGATCTGAGAAACAGTCGTGAGTATGGAATCCTGCATTTTTAGCTGCTTCTATTTCTTCTGCATCCATTAAACTGGGTCTATAGTAAATACATTTATTCGCCATTTAATCCCCATATCAACTCAACTAGATTTCTATATCTAGAGTGTAAAACGTATTGATCTTTTTATTTAAAAAAGATCTTAAGCGGTCTAATTCACTTAAAATTAAGAACTCATTACCCTTATAATTAGAGGTATACAAGTCTATCGTCATAATCAGGCCAAGCTATATCTGGGGAAGTATGTCCTCCAGTTCCGCTTGAAACTAATACCTCATATTCACCGCAGCAATTGGATTCTTGAAAATCTACAAGGTAATCAATATATTCATTAAGAGTCAATTTCTTCTAACCACCTTAGATCATGTAATTCTTCATCATATAAGTTATAGATTGGAATCTTAAAGTCGGAAGCAATCCTAAGCGCCTGCCCAGTGCCGCCACTAGACTTCCCATCTAAAGTATAGCATACCACAAATTTGCTGGGAGAGTCAAGATTCTCTCCAAGCACTTGACAGCAGTTTCTGGCCATAAGTTTTTTAGCTGCGTAGCCTAGACGGTCCCATGCGGGATGGTAAGCTTCCGCCATTTCTAAAGACTTTTTAGAAACTTCATATAGATGCGAGGAGCTAGAGTTGAATCCTTTCCAGGGAAGGAATATTTCTTTTGTGCCTCTATACATGTCACAGCCAACTTCGAAAAAAGTGTCTGCGCCTGATGCGCCTCCAGACCTTAAAATATATCCTTTATCAGCTAATTCTCCAGCAATGGAGTGCATTATTAATCCTATTTTAATCGGAGTTACTCTGGCTCCGATACCAGCAAATGCTTTATAAGTCATTCGTATTCAGTTTGAACTCCTTTTCTAGCTAAGTATGCGTTTGAAATAAGCTTATATAGTTTATCTCCATTTAGAGATCGTATTACTATACCTTCTCTTATTTGTGTTTTATCTAAGAAGCTATTGCCTTCTTTATACTCGTGTATCTCTGGTTTATAGGGACCCGAATAAATCAAAGGGACTTGTGGAATCTCTAGGTCAATACATATATTTGCGATACAGAAGTTATCTAAGGGCTTAAATATCTTCGGCTTCGAAATAGAAGAAACCCAAATATCAAATACTCTAAACTGCGGTTCGCAACTGTAACCTAAATCCTGAACACCCTTTCCGAATATTTCACCCAGAAGAACGACTGAAGCTGTATCTTTAAAGTAGTGGTCGTTATTACACCACTTTATCATTTTGTCCAGTATACCGTTCTCGGTATTTATGCGAGCATACACTGTTGACTGGTCGTTTGGATCAAATACTATTCCAGCTTTTGTAAGCCTTTTAGTTCCCACATATAGGCGTTCTTTGTAGAGGTTATCTTTATTTGTCTTTATACCTAGTTCATCAATAACACCAGGTAAGAAACATCCTATAATGCAGCAAGTTCCATGTAGCTTTTCGGTTACTCTTACTGTTTCACCAATTTCAAAAGCATTTTTATATTTCTTTAGATTTTCTACATCGAATGATGGTGTATAACCAAATAATTCACCCGCTATTCGGGGTTGATTTGGTCCCGTTAAGTGACTTGGAATAGGAGGCTCATATTTAGTGAGTCCAAGATATCCTGAAACATCTTGTCCTAATTCACAAACATCTAATACTGGAATAAGCGGGTGAATTAATCCTTCACTTATTACTCCGCGAAGCTTAATAGGTTTTACTCTATTATATTTAAACCCAGCAAGTTTACCTTGTCCCTTTTCCTCGTTCCATGCATGGCAGGTCCGCATCACCTCTTCTGTGCATAGAGTTGCTTCTGGAATATAAATAGCTAAATCGCCAGTTTTGAACTCCCCCTTTCTGACTATAGATTTAAAAAGGCCGACTTCGGCTATTTCAATTGAGTCGGCATTGGGGTGTTCAATTATGTTTAATTCCACTATAGGACAAGAGAATGTTGACATGCTATTCCTCCACTGGTCGAAGCTTTTCTAATTCTTTTTCTAGTTCTTCCCAATATTTAAGGGAGTAAGTAGTTTTTAGGTCTTTTTCATTGGCAAATTTAATCATTTCTTTTGTGAAACTAGAAGTATTATCAGTTGCATTAGGGACGAAATCACTATCCATTATGGTAACAGATCCTTGTAATCCGTTTAGAAGCTGTTTTACAACTATAAATGCCTCTTTCATCTGGGTCTTCTGCAGGGCAATAATACTACCAGTTAGTAGACCTAAGTCTAGCCACACAAGAGTTTCCCTTTCCATGTTTTTTAGAAAAAAATGAAGGCCCATATCTACAGATACACGCCACTGAGGTCTGCCAGTTACACTGTCAATTACTTTGTGAGGAAAGTATGTAGATTTTTCAAAATAGTAATGCATTAGTATAAAACTCCATCTACCATAAAATGTCCGTTATTTATTTCAATAGGACGTAATAGCCAAAACCTATTTCCGTCATCTCCTTCTACATAAGATCCTTCACCAAATCCTTGTTTCCAGTTTGGTTCGCAATCTCCAATATAGGGATACTTAGTATAATCTAGAGATCCAAGGTATCCCAATTCCATCCAAGAAGCCTCATGACTGTGTACCCAACAGAGTCTATGCGTGTGCCCAGACACTCCTGAACGTCCCTTGGAGACACGCATCTCAGCATGCGCTGAGTAGCCGCTCTGTGGAGCGACGGCCTTCCCGTGGGTTACTTTAAGTTCGTCTAAGAGCAAGGGAGTGGTTGCTGGCACAAAATTTATTCCTGCAACCTCACATTGAAAAATTGATTTTAAATTCAAGCATTCAAGCTGAATTAGTTCTGGGCAATTTCTTACTATATACTTTTCCAGACGCTGATCGTGGTTGCCCTCTTTCCAGTAGATCTCACTTTTTGGCGCAGCTTCTCGAAGTTGAACTAAGAATTCAGTGGCCATTTTAATTGCCGTTACAATATTACTCTGAGATCTAGGGTCTTTTTCAAATCTGCTAATAGTGTCGAAGTCTACGAGATCTCCGATATGCACTATCTTCTTGTATGTTTTTTTCTTTAGTAGTTTAAATATCTTTCCTTCGGAACCAACCAAGGATTCATCGTGACACTCAAAATGAGTGTCACTCAAAAACAAGGCGTCATATAGCTTTTTCAATCTAAATCGTCTTTCTAGGAAATTTTACTGGTGTAGCGAACTACTTGTTACAAACTATAGCGGAGTCGGACACTTCTGTCAAGAGTTTCTTGACTTTTTTGCCAAAGATGTTACAATTTTATAGATGGAGCAACTAAAAATGACTATGCCCGACGGCTTGGAAGAAAAGCTCTTAGAGAATCTAAGAAACTACGCATTCCTGAAGGCTATTTTTAGCCAAAAGTTCCACGAAATACCTTTTCATGTTATAAAGCAATATAATCATGAAGAAATGGGACGACTAAAGACTTATCATAAAGATGTATTTCTAGAAAAAGCATATCTATTAGGATTTCCTAAAGGAAGAAAAGTCTATAAAGGATTTCCTAAGAAAGAAATTAACGAAATGGACCAGGCTATAGATTATATTGAGCTGTTATTCTGTTTCGATGATACAATGCATTTAACATTAACCCAACAATTAGGTGTTCCGATGGATACCTTAGATGAAATAGAAAATAAAAATAAATACTTTAAGGCAAAAAGAAAGCAAAAATCATTTACACGATTTTACGATTATATAGAGTATCTTGGAGACTAATGCCAGTAACTAAACCGACGAAAAAGGCAGTTAAAGAAAGGGACTCATTTAGCTGCCGAAAATGTAAATCTAATAAAGCTTTAGAAATACATCACGTAGTCCCCCAGAGGTTAGGTGGGCCTCACGAGTTATTTAACCTAGTCTGTCTTTGCACTGAATGTCATTCAAAGTGGCATTCAATGGAATTCACGATGGGGATTGCTTACATGCAAAAAAGAACGGTAGATCTGTTCTACTCCTGGCTGAAACGTGATTAAATTATAGGATGAATAAACTCAGTACGAAGTGGGAATATCCAACGAAGATAAAAGGTTATCTCTAAGTAGATTATATCGTAGTCTTTAACGTAATCTTTCTTTATAAATTCCTTACGTTCCTCATTTGCGATCCAAATACGACATTGAAAAATATCTTCGTTAGTAATATACTGATTATCAAGTAATCTTACAATAATATCTTCTGCAGTATATGCTTTAGCTACATCTGTAGAATAAAACCAGAGAGCGATGCGAAGTTTACCTTCGCCTATGCCGTTTATGCTTGGGGCTCCCTGCTTAGTAAATTTGTAAACAAAATAAGGACAAGGAGTATTCTCTTCTGCAAATAACGCAAACGTATTGATAGCAGTAGGAGTTAGGAGTGCTGCAAGTTCAGCACTGGTTTCTAATGCATTTTTTATCTCGGATAGAATAGATTCTTGTGGACTCATAACGATATAATTCTAAATATAATCAATAATCCTCTAAACCAAATTATAAGGAAATAGCATGAAAAATTTCGAAGATAACCGAGTATGTGTAAGGATTGATACTAAACTAAAAGAGTGGTATGCTTTGCAGGGAGGCTCAAAAGAACTACGTAAAGCTCTTATTCTCTATTATGAAATGAAGTCTAATAGTAAATATGAGGGAACGGGTAAATAGTAATAAAGGAATAAAAGGCATATTAAGATAACTCTCCTTATATCAATTGATACTATATAAGGAGAAAAATTTTATGCCAATTGGTAGTAGTTTAACAGGCATCAGAGCAGGTACTTCTGAAGTATTGGTATTGGATTCGGGCGTTATGTATGTAAATGCTAATGTCACCGACATGCTTTCCGCTACTATGTCAGCTAACTTCGCTTTTGCTGCTGCAATCGATCCTTTAAACACTTGGGTTGACGCTAATGGTACTACTGTAGCTCCTCGTAAATTAGGCGCTACTCGCGGTGGTGCGAAGGTAAACTTAGGTAAGACTGAACGTCAAGTTGAAGTTGACGGCCGTAGATTTAACATCAAGGGCTTACAACGTGTAGATATGATGGACGCAAAAATCTCTTGTGGTCTTTTGGAAATGTGCGATAGTGCTACTTTACAGTTGGCTATAGGTTCTTCAATTCTAACTGACTATCAGAACTTTGAAACTGTTCGTCCTTATCTATACCCAACCGCAACTGATTATATGGGTAACGTAGTACTATTCGCTACTGTTTCTGGTAGATTGGCTCCTAACGGAGATCCGCTTCCTATCTGCGTCGTTCTTGAGAACTGTCGCGCAAATAACATTCAAGAGATTCCTTTCGCCGATAAAAATGAAGCCGTATTGGAAGTAGAATTGACCGCTCACGCGCTTGACTCTGACGCTTTCAAATGCCCACTTTACTTCATCGTACCAAAGGAGCTTGCCAAGTTAGGGTACTATTAAGCTTAATATACCACAATTAACACTAATAAGTGTTCGAATAAGGCCCGCAAGGGCCTTTTTTGTTACTATTTCGCCCTTATTAAGCCTAAAAATAAATTATATGACGCGCAGGATTACTCCTAACTACGTCATATAACTAAAAATATATTCCACTAATTAAAAGACGGAAAATCTAGACGAGACTGTCGAGAATGCTGCAGAGAACGTCAACGTAAATATCAACAAGCTAGAAGGACCTAAAGTAGGTCCTTTTTTATTTGCCTTTTAGAGGATCTAAAGTTAATTAACAGGAATAGTTTTGTTGTGCTTAATAAACACTATATTCCCACCCGCCGAAAGGTAATAATGCATGTCTAGTCATATCTTTGATATCCCCCATTTCGAAATTGAGGGAAAAACTTATACCTTTACTCGCCTTAATGCTCGCGCTACTCAAAATTTAAGTGGCCTAATTAAAACTGCCTGGAAGAATGGCGTATTAGACCTAAATATTCACTTAGAACAGATGAAATTTATGTCTCCAAACCCTGATGATTTTAAGGTAGATATTACAGGAGAATTGATGGCTTTCTTCTCTGTAGACCACTGTTTAGATCAGTTTCTAGAACTGATGACCCTTTATCTAGTAGAAGTTATGGAAGATAAATCTAAGAGGCTTGTAAAAGAAGAAGAATTGGAAGATGCAGATCTATTCCCAATGTATTCTCTGGTAACATTAGCAGCTTACTTTACAGCGCACCCAGACTTGAGCATGTTTGTCTCGGCATTAAATGAGGGTAAGGACCTCCCTTTTTTTCAGACGGTTCTTCGGAAGCTAAGAAACATGTCGGTCCCGAATCCGACATAGTATTAGATTTAAAATTTGACAATTTCGACTATGCAATACACCTAATACAGAAGACGTATGGGTGGACAGATGATTATGTGTATGACTTACCCTTTCTAAGGGTATATTGTACATATAATCTCTGCATATTCGAAGATGAAAAGAATCATAATGAAGGTCGATTTACTGCTTCGGTAATTACCTATATGCTTTCTGGTATGTTTAAAGGTAAAGATGATCCAAAGGTTAGCTACGAGTCACATGCAAAAGATCTAGGAATAATTCCACCTAAGCGGAAAGTAGCAATTAATAAGGATACTGAAGTAAACAAATCCAATAAAGCTATGGATTTAATTATGAATACAAATTGGGGATAAATTATAATGGATGACGGTAGCGATTTCACATTAGGCGTAGATTTATTCATAGGCACAGATGATGCCTTTAGGTCTTTGGGGGATGTTGAATTAAAATTCGCTAAAATTAGAGAATTAGCTAAAGCAGAATTTAATAA
>JFJP01024482.1_pt2 | contig 29127 bp, 28 predicted proteins | sample 431651 | NCBI WGS metagenome assembly JFJP01 (sample SAMN02602958, study PRJNA72255) | Microbial mat metagenome, whole genome shotgun sequencing project. | biome: fresh water; feature: sink hole; material: water; isolation source: purple microbial (photo- and chemosynthetic) mats found in... | reverse complement strand
GTCGCTCGGTATGTTTGAGCCGTTGTTGTAAATGCTAATAAGCACGGAAGAGTCTTCGCATACTATATTGGTTTGTATCACCCCGTTTTCGATAATCTTCTTATCTATACTCTCTAATGTCGCATCTTTAGCGTTTGAGATAATGTTCAAAAATACCTGTTTGAGCTGATTTTTATTACAAAAGAGCCTATCGCAATGCTCGTACGCTATTGTCTGTTCTACCTTGATTTGGTTGTGCTCCAAGAGCGCCCAAAAAATCTCAAAAGAGTCCGCTAGAGCGTCGGTGGCAAAAAATAGCTCATCTGCTGTATTTGGTTTGAAGAAGTCTTTGAAATCGTCAATAGTTTTTGACATATACTGGATTAGTCGCATAGAGCTATCTTTGAATTTTCCAATATACTCTTTATCGATTAGATTAAAAGTATACGCCTCTCCCATATCTTGGACAATGATGCCAAGAGTGTTAAGAGGCTGTCTCCATTGATGCGCTATGGCGCCTAGCATCTCACCCATCGCCGCCATTTTGCCCTGTTGTATCATTAGCTGTTCCTGCATTTTAGAGTGCTTGATCTCCTCTGTTATCTGCCCTTCTAGCTCCTGACGATAGTTTTCTAATTCCGTAATATCCGTCATTGAGACTATTTTTCGATTGTCGGACATATTGCCAAACTCTGCTAGGCGAAGGATAAAGTAGTGCTCCTTGCCCTCTTTTATAATAAGCGCCTGATGAATCCCCTCATCGGCGACTATATCAAGCCACCTTCTGCCATCCTTACCTTCATACACGAAACGGGGCTTATCTATTTTTTCAAAATATTCGCTGATACATTTGTCGCTGTTATCAAACGCCTCGACCGTATTAAACTTATCAAAAAATAGGAAAAACGCCCTGTTTGCGTCAAGCACATGTTGTCCGTCGGTAATGATGCTGATGGTGTTTTGCGTGTTTACGATTTTGTTCAGATATTCGTCTTGAAGTTTTAGATGTCTCTCGACTAGGTTTCGCTCCGTTATGTCTATGCCGAAAGCCAGGATATTTGCACTGCCGCTTGGGTTTATGTGCAAGCTATCTTGCCAAGAGATGACTCTCTCCGTGCCGTTTTTGAGAACTATCGGGTTTTCATATTTTGTTATAGCCTTTTCTTTGCCGAGCGCCATCTGCTTGAACGCTTTGTATAGCTCTTTTGACTGCGCTTTGGGTGCAAACATCGAAAACCAATCCTGTCCGATAGCCTCCGCCTTGGTATATCCTGTCACATTCTCTAGCTGTTTGTTGAAGCCGATTATCTTGCCTTTTATGTCCAAGATTACGATGAGAGCGTTTGACGCCTCTATTAGCTCCTCGGCAAACTCTTTTTCTCTTTGCGCTATTCTTTCGTTTATTAGCGCCTTTTCCGTAGTCGCCGTTAGCTCTTCGTTGAGCGCTTCTACCTTCTTTTGTTTCTCTTCCATCTCGTCCGCTGCGGCTAGAAGCTCGGAGTAGGCGGTTTGTAGCTCTTCGTTTGTGCCTTGTAGCTCTTCATTTGTTGTTTCAAGCTCCTCGTTGGTGCTTTTTAGCTCTTCGTTTGCGCTTTGCATCTCTTCGTTGAGTGATTGCAGCTCTTCATTTGAGTTATCCAGCTCCTCTATGACCGCCTGAAGATGTGCTTTTGTGCGCACTAGCTCTGCTTGCAGTCCCAGTGTGTCTCTATTTGCCGTGCTTATCTCTATAGCCCCGCTTAGGCTCTGCTCAGACTCCTCTTGGAATGAGACGACAAAGAGTTTCCCCTCTTCTTGATGGTGGCTAAGCGGTATAACCGTGGTTCTAACAAGCTTAGTAAGTCCCTTAAACGGCTCTACTTTGCGGAACATTCCTATTTGGGGTTTATTCTCTTTAATGCATTCGTGGATAAGCGTGTGAAGCTCGAGAGATAACGCTTCGTGCACACTTTTGAAGAGATTTGTCGTGGCGGCGCCGGAGTATAGGATATAAGGGTTTCGCTCTTTGATAAAGACTATATCCATTCCTTCGTTCACAAGGATACTAAGAGGCAAAAAGTACTCGCCCAGGGCCTCGACCAAAGATGCGTTTAGGCTTTTTTTCTGCATCGGAATATCTGCGGGAATCTGCTCCTCTTTTGTATTTATGCTCGGGCGGTATGATCTTAGAGTTTTTTCTAGGGCGTTGCCTATGCTAAACTCTCTTTTGTAGAGCTTTGAGTTTTTGGATAGCGGAGTAAAAAGGTTGTGTTGCGCCCCGACACTCTCCGACATACCCAAAAATAGAAGTCCGCCGCTTTTTAGCGCATAGTGAAACATCGGCAGTATGCGGGTCTGCAAGGAGGCGTTGAAATATATTAGCAGATTTCTGCAAGTTATCAAATCAAGCTTCGTAAACGGCGGGTCTCTCACAACATCGTGACGGGAGAAGATAATCATATCTCGAATATTTTTGTTTATTTTGTAGATCTCATTTTTGAGGGTGAAATGTTTTTTGACAAGCTCGCCGGACATATCGGATACATCTGTGGCGGAGTATGCACCGGCTCTTGCGGTGCGTATAGCCTGCTCGTCTATGTCTGTCGCAAAAATATGCACCTCTCTATGTATGCCCTCTTCCTCCATAAGCTCCGATATAATGATGGCTACAGAGTAAGCCTCTTCTCCCGTACAGCAGGCAACGACCCACACCTTGATTGCCTCATTTTTCTCTTTTACGGCAAGAGCTTTTGATAGTTGTGTGCGTAAATCGTCAAACGCCTCTTTGTCTCTAAAAAATGAGGTAACGCCTATCAGGAAATCTTTGTATAGCTTGGCGGGCTCCTCATGGTCTTGCTTTAAAAGCGTTATGTAGTCGTCTATTTTGGAGATTTTGAGCGCCGCCATTCTTCTTTTGATTCGGCGGTTTAGGGTTGTTAGCTTATAGTCGGAAAAGTCTGAACCGTTCGCATCTCTTAGTATTGAAAATATCTCCCCTATGGCGTCTTTTGGGTGTGTGGCGATATGTTCGCCCAGACCCATTTTGCCGCTTATATACTTCTCCATTTGCCCCAGTTCGGCGCCCATATTTTCAGCCGCAAGCGTTATATCTATCTGCCCGGCGTGTATGGCGGAGGAGGGCATACTGCCGTACTTGGCCTCTTTTGGGTCTTGGGCTATTGTGATGCCGCCCTCCGCTTTTATCTTAGCGCACCCCTTCGTGCCGTCCGTTCCCGTGCCTGAGAGGATGATGCCGACAGCGTCTTGTCTTTTACTCTGGGCAAGCGAGGCAAAAAACAGGTCGATAGATGGTTTTGGTCCGACATAGTCGTCTGCCAAATCCTTTAGTATGATGGTGTTGTTTGACACAAGAATATGTTTATTCGGCGGTGCGATATATATCTTTTTTGTCTCTATACTTACCCCGTCCTCAGCCTCCAAAACCTCTAGTGGCGATATTTTGCCCAGCAGCTCCACCATCGTGCTTTTGTGTTCCGGACTTAGATGTTGGGCGACGATATATGAGAGCGTATCATTATTTTTCGGAAGATTTTTGATGAGCTCTTGCAGAGCCTCAAGACCGCCAGCGCTTGCGCCGATGCCGACCACAATGGTCGTGCTGAGTGGGGAGTGGGGCATATTTTTTCCTGTATTTAGAGTATTAATGTAACTATATCTAAAGCAACCGCTGATATTCTACAAAACGATATGCAAAGCCTCGGCTATGTGAGGCAGCTGTTTTGCAGCCGCTTCAAATTCAAATTCATCTACCAGTTTTTTTGTACTTCTGCCAAGCTCGCCAAACCCAAGTGTATTTAGTCTGACTTCAAGCTCTTCCATAACGGCGCTTGCACCTGGGTCTAGATTCAAAAGCTTGGCGCTAAGCTCTTTTAGTTTTGATTCAAAATCCGTTATATCTGCGGGAATGAGAAGCGACGGCACAGGCCGTATGTCGGCGGCGGAGATTTTTTCTATTAGGCTTGTAAGTTCCGTCTGCATTGCCCCCATAGCGTCAATGAGTGTGCCGACCTCTCCGCTTTTTAGTATTCTCTCAACCTCTGCCGCATATTTGGATAGCAGCGTAGCCCCGATATTTCCCGCCAGTCCTTTGAGCGTATGCGCCTCTCTGATGGCGGTTTGGGCATCGTTGATAAAGAGAGCCGCTTTTATGCGCTCCACCGTGTCGCCTTGCGTCTGTGCAAAACGACCCAGTAGTTTGTGAAGTAGTTTTTCATTTCCCGCTACCCGCCCCAATGCGCCCTTGATGTCAACCCCTGCTATCTCTAGCGTGCTTTGGAGCGTTTTGTTTTGTTTTGGCTTTTCTGTATTCGTTGCTCTATTTTTCGGCTTTATCCACTCCGCCATCGTCAAAAATAGTTGCGCCACATCTATCGGTTTTGGGATATGGTCGTTCATACCGCATTCGAGGCATTTTTCTTTATCTCCGGCCATGGCGTTTGCGGTCATTGCCAGTATCGGCAAGTCGGCAAAGCGGCTATCTTGCCTAATCTTGCGAGTAGCCTCAAAACCGTCCATTATGGGCATCTGACAATCCATCAAAACACCGTCATACTCCTTGTTCATGACTTTTTCTACCGCCTCTGCACCGTTGTTTGCTACATCCACCAAAAGCCCTGCATCTTGCAAAATCTCAAGCGCCAGCTCCTGATTTACGGCGTTATCTTCAACAAGGAGCAGATGCGCCCCTCTCATCACCCTCTCAGCCTCAAGATAGTTGGCCTGTTTTTCGTGTTTGCGAGTTCGCTGCACCACCTCTTTGCCAAGCGCCGTTAGTATGCTATCAAGCAAGGTAGATGGGCTGACCGGCTTTACTAGTACTCCGTTGATATTCAAATCCACAGATTGCTCCAGTAGCTCCTCTTGACTATAGGCCGTGACCATCACAAAGGCTGGCAAAGAGGAGAGCTCGCTATCTGCCCGAATACGCTTTATCGTCTCCACACCGTCCATGGTAGGCATCATCCAGTCGATAAGCATGAGTCCGTACGGTCTGTTCTCAAGCTGTGCCCGTCGTAGCTCCTCAATAGCCTCTGCGCCGCTACTTACGGAGGAGACATCGAATTTTAGATATTGCAGCATATGTTGTAGTATCTCTCTGGCGCTTTCGTTGTCGTCTACTGCCAGTATGCGAAGCCCTTGCATATCTTTATCGCTCATGGCTAGCTTTCGCTGTTCGCTCTGGACGCCGAATCTTGCCGTGAAGTAGAAGGTACTGCCTATATCGGGTAGGCTTGTTACGCCTATCTCGCCGTCCATCATCTCCACTATCCGTTTGCTAATAGTCAGTCCAAGCCCCGTGCCGCCGTATTTTCTGGAGGTTGTCGTATCGGCTTGCGAAAAGGCGGTAAAGAGCTTGTCACACTGCTCTTTACTTAGACCTATCCCCGTGTCTTTGATTTCAAAGCGGAGTCTTATCATGCCGTTCTCATCCGCCGCTTTGTGCACCTCTACGATAACCTCTCCTTTTTCGGTGAATTTGATAGCGTTGTTTAGCAGATTGATAAGCACCTGCCCAAGTCTCATCGGGTCGCCGACCAGTCCGGTCGGAACATCGGTGTCTACATCAAAGAGCAGCTCCAACCCTTTGTCTCTTGCTTTAATCACAGAGAGGTCTGCTAGGTGCTCCATCACATCCTCAAGAAAAAAATAAACCCGCTCAAACTGCATTTTTCCGGCCTCTATCTTTGAAAAGTCGAGAATATCGTTGATAATGCCGAGCAGATTTTTTGCAGAGGAGTCTACTTTCTCTATGTAATTTCTCTGTTTTGCGTTTAGGTCTGTCTGGAGAGCCAAATGCGACATGCCTATGATGGCGTTCATCGGCGTACGGATTTCGTGGCTCATGTTTGCCAAAAAGTCGCTTTTTGCCTTTGTTGCCTCCTCTGCTATCTCTTTTGCTCGTCTTACGACGCTCTCTGCTTGTTTGCGTTCCGTGATGTCGCGAAATACGATTACGGTTCCGGCTAGCTTGCCGTTTTTGAAAAGCGGAGTGGTCTCGTACTCTACGGCAAAAGAAGAGCCGTCTTTGCGCCAGAGGATTTCATCGTCTATTTTGCGCGCCCTGCCGTCGATGGTTGTGAGGTGAATGTGAGACTCTTCCTCAAGGTATGGTGTGCCGTCTGGATGGGCATAGTGCACAAGTGAGTGCATTTGTGCGTTGAGTAGCTCTTGTTCGCCGTAGCCTAGCATTGAAGAGGCGGCTTTGTTGGTAAAAGTCGTCTTTCCTTCGGCGTCTAGACCCCAAACGCCCTCATTGACCGATTCTAAAATAAGGCGTATTCTCTCCTCTGAGAGCATTAAAGTATCCTGACTTGACTCGAGTCTCTCTTGCTGTTCTATCAAGGAGCGTTGTTGTGACTCTAGCTCTTCGGTTTGCTCTTCAAGCAGGCGTGCCTGCTGTGTTAATCGTCCGTTGCTTTCTTCAAGTTCATCGCGACGGGCAAGTAGCTGTCTCTCAGATACCGCAAGCTCTGTCGCCTGAAGCTGGGTTTTTTCCAAAAGATTGCGAGTGGAGACATTGCCGGATAAAATTTGTATTTTAACACCCACTATCTCCGATAGAGCCTCCAAGAACATTTGCCCCTGCTTACTTATAGGCTCTAATGTGCCTAGTTCCAGTATGCCAAGAATTTTATCGTTATCGCTAACGGGTAGTATATCGATATTGGATACCGATAGCTTGCCGATAGCCAGTATGACCTCAAGAGGGGCATCTTGCGGGCTCGATATTGAGATTCGTGCGTTGCTCAATGCGGATTGACCGACAAGCCCCTCTCCAAGCTCAAAACTGCGAGCATGGATGGAGTCGTCACAGCCGTAACCTCCGATGCGCCGTAACCTTGAGGCGGTAGCGTCAAAAATATAAAATGCGCTATAGACCAACCCAAGAATCGATGCGCTTTTGGCACAGAGTGCATCCCCAAACTCCTCAAAAGATATGACTGTTTGAAGTATATGGTCAACCTCGGCTATCTCATGTTTAATCCACCGTTGCTCCTCTAGCGCCTGAGCGCCTTTTTGAAGAACTAGTATTGATTTTGCCATAGCGCCTATTTCGTTATCGTAGTCGGTGTGCGGCACGACAATGTCAAGCCTGCCTTTCGCTAACTCTTCGAGACTAGTATGCAGATTGTTTAACGGACGACGGATTGAGGCGCTTATCAAAAATCCAAAAGCTATACTGCCCCCCAGTCCGATGACAAGTAACCAAATAGCAAATTTTTGTGTACTCTCGGATAGTCTGTTACTCTCGATATTTGCCAGTTTGGCGGCGTTTTGCTTGATTTTGACCAGAGCTGACAAATCATCATCGACCTTTCTGCCTATCTTGCTAAATTCCGGAGAGAGTATAAGACGCACCGCCTCCTTTGCGCTATTTGCGTCCCCTTTTGCCAGAAGCGCCGCAGCGTATGCGGTGTTGACCGAATAGCTCCTAAACGATGCGTCAAAATCAGCCAAATGCTTTTTACCGTTTTCGCTATAAATCCGATTTCGGCTCTGCGCCATCTCGTTTTTTAGTAAAGCTTCACTGCCGGCGAGGGCTTTTTGGGCGATATTTCGCCTGCTAGTATTGGTGTCCATCGCCATTTGGCGCAAAATTCTACCCATCAAAATTAGCTGGACATTTGCCTCTTGTATGTAAGAGATGCCGAGCAGATGGTTTTCGTATGTAAATAGCTCCGCTTTGCTTAGCGTGCGGAGGGTGTAAATACTCTGTGCACCTATTATCAAAGCTATCAAAAATCCGCCGCAAAACCCAAGCAATAGCTTAGTATTAAGCCTTAAATGGCTCATAAAATTCATAATTTTTTGCATCTTATTTTGCCTTATCGGCGCTATCTAGTCGTGCCAAGAGTAGAGCTTTTTCGGACATATCTTTGTCGCTATCGACAAAACGAGATGCGATAGCTCGAAATTCGTCTTGTATCTCTAAAAAGGCGTCTACAATGTCCGCATCAAAATGCGTGCCTTTGCCCTCCGTAATGATAGAGACCGCTTTTTCATGCGGCATACCTTCCTTGTAAACCCTGCGGCTAATAAGCGCATCATACACATCGGCGACCGCCATTAGCCTAGCCGATATGGGAATATCATCGCCGCTTTTGCCTGTGGGATAGCCGCTTCCGTCCCACTTTTCTTGATGGTAATAGGCTATCTCTTTGGCGATTTTGAGAAACTCCACCTCCATGCCAAGCTCTTTTTCCGCATGGATAATAGCCTCTCTGCCAAGCGTAGTATGGGTCTTCATGATTTCAAACTCCTCCGGAGCAAACCGCCCCGGTTTTAGGAGGATGGAGTCCGGGATACCGACTTTGCCTATGTCGTGCAAGGGCGCTGATTTGAATAGCGTCTCAATCATCTTTTCGCTCAAAAAATCGCTAAACCTATGATGATTTTTGAGCTTTTGGGCAAGGGCTTTTACATAGTGTTGCGTCCGTCTGATGTGATTTCCGGTGTCGAGGTCACGAGTTTCGGCTAGAGAAGCCATTACCAGTATGGTTACATCTTGAATTGCGCTTAGTTCGCTAGTGCGCTTAGCTACCTCCGTCTCCAAATACTCGTTTTGGTCTCTCAAAAAATCTGCCGCACCCTTGTTTTCAAGTTGCGTCTTGACTCTTGCTAGTACTATTGCGGGGCATATCGGTTTTGTTATGTAATCCGCCGCCCCCATCTCAAGACCTTTTTCCTCATCCCCGCTAGCGCTCATGGCGGTCAAAAATATGACCGGAATGTCATGGGTTTTGTCGCTTGATTTGAGCTTTTTTATTACATCATATCCGGAGAGTCCCGGCATCATAATATCAAGCAGTATCAGATCCGGTACAGTTTCGCCGTGTAGATATTTGAGAGCTTTTTCGCCGCTATTGGCGACCTTTACGGTGTATCTGTCTTTTAAGAGTTCCGACATTAGCAAGAGGTTATCCGATGTGTCGTCAATTACCAAAATAGTAGCTCGTTCTTTTAAATCATTTGAATTTGTCATTAGCTTCTTCCTTTTTATCTAGCGAAGGCGTCCCACCGCTTTACGAAGTCGGATATTTTGCAAAGCACATAGACTCTGCTAAGCAGGTCTGCCGGGTTAAACGGTTTTGTTAGATAGTCATCTGCCCCCGCCTCAATAGCGCTTATTACAGACTCTCTATCGCTGGAGCTTGTAAGAGCCATTATCGGTATGAGCCTGCTCATCCTCTGCTCTTTGATACTTTTTATGGCGACCACACCGCTATATTCAGGCATCACCAAATCCATCAAAATAGCGCTAATTAGACTCCTGTTTTGTTCAACAAAATCCATAGCCTCCTTAGCGCTTGTCGCCGTTGCTATATGATACCCCTCGGATAAAAGCACACTGGCTATCATCTCCAGACTTATCTCGTCGTCGTCCACTACCAAGATTAACTTATTATTTGACATACACACCCCTTCATCGTTAAAAAATATATTTTGGGCTGATTGATACTATTGCTTACAGGTTATTTTCTAGTTATTTTTGAGATAAATCCGTAATAACCAAAAAATAACCGCCAAACGATAATCTTTTGTTGAATTCAAAAAAAGGAGTGAACATTATGATTTCACAAGAGGCTTATAAACTCAAAATAGAAGCTAAGATGGAGCCTATTATTGCCAAGCTAACTGAGCTAAAAGCTGAGGCGAATAAGCATATCACGAATGCCACCATTAAGTATTCGCAACCCATTGCGCAGCTTGATGAGATGCATCACACAACTATGCTCAAGCTAGTAGAGCTTGGAAATGTCAACAAAGATTCATGGGAAGAGCTTGAGGCGGGGGTAGAGAGTGCGTTAAATGTATTTAATGCCGCCATTAAAGATGTAACCGAAAAGTTTGAGGTAACACACCAGAAAGAAAAAGAGCATATCGAAGTACATACCGCAACAAAAACTAAAGGAGAAAAAGCATGAGTTTGAAAGAAGCATACAAGCTAAAAGTAGAGGCAGAGATGGAGTTGGCGCACGCCAAATTGTTAGAGTTTAAGGCTGAGTCAAAAAACTATACTGCTGACGCATATATCAAATATACCAAGCATCTTGAAGAGCTTGACAATATGCACCGCATCGCAAAAGAGAAGCTAGGGGAGCTTCAAAGCGCGGGCGAGGATAAGTGGGAGAAGCTCAAAGACGGCGTAGAGAGCGCATGGCATGCGTTTAGTAGCGCCATCAAAGATAGCGCAGAAAAATTTAAAACTACAAACACCGAAAAGGATAATAAATGAAAACATTAAAAATAGTAACAGCGGCGGCAGTCGTTATGGTCGCATTTGCGGGTTGTGCAGATAAAGCCCCGACAACCGGTGATTTTATGAGAATGCATGCGGCCGATGAAAAAAAGATGGGTCAAGATCAAAAAGATCTCGCAAAAGAGTGGGATAGAGGCTTGAAACTAAAAAAAGCAGGTGAGCAGAGAATTAAAGATGGCGAAACTCTTATTAAAAACGGCGACAAAGATATGACCAAAGGACGCCAAGAGGTAGAGCAGGGCAACAAAGATATGGTCGAGGGAACAAATATTGAGCAGACAAGCGAACGCAAATTTAGAGAACAATTCCCTGATTTAAAACTTGAACTCAAATAAACAAAAACACTAGGAGATTTAGAATGAAAAAAGTTATTATTGCCACCCTTGCCATAGGTCTTATGGGGCTTTTTGCCGACAATCCAAATCCTTGGGATAAAGCCGGCAAAGATATAAAAGATACGGCAAAAGAGGCCAAAGATAATGCGAAAGAAGCCGCAAAAGATACGAAGCAAGATATAAAAGATACGAAAAAAGCAAAAAAAGAGAGAGACGATAAACGACAAGCCGAAAAAGATGCGGCTAAGTAAATAAGGAAGACCCGGATGAGCAAAAAAACTTTATTCCGTATTTTTTTTATTGCCTCATCGGTTTTGTTATTTTCAGGATGTGCGGCTCTTCTGCCGCATGACTCCGAGATTAAAAAATCGAAGTGGAACAGCTATGATGAGGCCATGGTGGCGTTCGACCAGATTGTGCTAAACCAAACAACTTTCGAGCAGTTAAAAATCTTGGGATTTGACCCGAGACGAACGCCAAATATAAAAGTGCTTACATTTTTGGATGTCAAAAAGCAGTTTATTACCTCCACTTTCGATAAAGCGGAGTATCTGCCAAAAGGCGTGCAGGCGTGCATAGAGAGTATGGATGCTTGTAGCGGGCTGGAGTTAAATATTGTCAGAAATGATAGTAGAAGATACGGCAACGCTTTTTTGGATGTTTTCAACTTTAAAAGAGAAACCGAACAGAGCGGTTGGGAGTTTGTAGGCTTGGTGGTTATAAAACACGATATTGTCGTATACAAACTAGCTAGCGGTAGACCGCTAATAGCCGGCGACAAAAAACAGGTAAATCCTCTTGGACCCATCCAATCAATGGACGGCTCAATACTCTTAAAAGGCGCACAATAGAAATAACCAAAAAATAACCGGCAGGCGATAATATAAAAAGGTTATAAGTGACAAAACGGTCTCAAGCTTTTTGCAAAGGGCGCCAAATGCTTGAGGGTATCTACTATTCATACAACTTTAGGAGTTAATTATGAAAATTTCAAAACTACTTATTTCGTTTATCGTGTCGCTATCTATTTTTAGTTCTACTATGTTTGCAGAAATTGTCAACACGAGAGCGATGATAAACTCTAGCCCTTCTGAGAATATAAACAACTTTCTTGCAAAACAAGAGGTGCAGGATAAACTTGCTGCGCTTGGCGTAAGCACGGAGAGCATCAAAGATAGAATAGCAACTCTTTCAAATGAAGAGATAGCTCAAATCAATCAAAAAATAGACACAATGCCTGCGGGCGGCGATGTCGGGGCTGTTGTGGGCGTGTTAGCGTTTATTTTTATCGTACTGCTTATTACCGACCTTCTAGGCTTTACAAAAATATTTAACTTTACAAAGACCGTCAGATAAAAACACTACTTCTCTTTTGCGCCGCACTCCTGCTCTTTGCAGGGTGTGCGCAAAAAAACTACGGTTTTATAGCAACCGACAAGAGTATTGTGGACTCAAAAAGATTGCCGCTCAAGCTTTATGCGCAAGATGAGTACTACTGCGGTCCCTCGGCGCTTGCGACGATGTTTTCACAGCAGAAGGTGGGTTTTGTGTATAAAGATGTGGCTAATCACTCCTTTACGCCAAAACTAAAAGGCACGCTTCAGCCCGAGATGAAAGCGACGGCAAGAAGATACGGTCTTATCCCGTATGAAATCAAAAAAAGTCTCAAGTCCGTTTTGGGTGAAATATCGAGTAGCACTCCGGTCTTAGTTTTGTTCAATGTTGGGCTTCAAGTGTATCCCGTGTGGCACTACTCCGTGGTTACAGGGTTTGACAAGAGTGAGCAAAAAATCTTTCTCTCCGCTCCAAACGGGAGCGAGACATGGATGTCGTTTGACGAATTTGATACTTTTTTTGAAAGGGGTGGAAGCTGGGCGGTTGTCATGCTAAAGCCGCCGTTACTGCCTGTGTCTGCCGATGAAGAAGAGATAGTAAGAGCGATACTGGATATGTATGATACGGGTGCTAAAGAGGCGGCTAAAGAGGCGGCGATAAGCTACTCGGCAAAAAATCCTCTCTCATATTTAGGAGCCGTTACTCTTGCAAATATCTATTTTTCGGATGGCGACCTTGAGAGGGCATCCGTGGTTTATGAGCAGGTGTTAGAGCTGAGACTCGATGACCCTGTGGCGCTAAACAATATGGCCGTATCGCTTCTTAGGCAAAACAAGCTTGAAGAGGCTAGAAAATACGCCGTTAGAGCTGTTGGGGCGGGTGGTCTGTTTGTGCAACAATATAAAAATACTTTAGAAGAGATAGATACAAAACTTCAAAAGTAATACAATGCAAATAACGAAAATCTCTTCAAAGGAGAATCTATGGCTGATTTAGGCGCTATGACATGCTGCAGTAGCTATTCTGTGTTGTGCGTTGATGATGAAGAGGAGTTTTTGGGGTATTTGGTATCCATCTTAAAGCAGTATTTTGCAGAGGTATACTCGGCAAAAAATATGCAAGAAGCTTACGAGATTCTTGAGAGTAAAAGTGTAGATATTATTATCACCGACCTCTATATGCCCAAAATTAACGGACTCGACTTTATTCGGCGCATTAGAGACGAAAGAAGAGAGGTCTCTGTTATTTTTCTGACGGCATGCTCCGAGAAGAACTATCTGCATGATGCAATACCTCTTCATCTTGATGCCTACATAATGAAGCCGCTCTCGCTTGATAAACTATTTGAAACCCTAAGAAGAAGTATAGAGCTTATCGAGGGTCACTCTTCCAAAACATTTGCCCTAAAAAGCGGCGTTTCGTTCGATCTTTCCGACGGAGTTGTTTTTGTAACCGCCACACGCAAAAAGATTGAGCTCACACGCAAAGAGCTCGCCCTTTTATCCTTGTTTATAAAAAGCAAAAAGCTGGTTTTGAGTAAAACAATCATTGAAGAGTATATATGGGAGTTTCAACCAGCAAGCGATAGCGCCGTCAAAACGCTAGTCAAGAGACTCAGAGGCAAAATCGGAGCCGAAGCCATCGTCACCCACAGCAACACCGGATATTCTATCGCTTTTGAAAGTGTTTAAGAGTTTTTTGAGATTAACTTGAATGATAGGTTGGTGGAGCGTAGCGGGATCGAACCGCTGACCTCGACGCTGCCAGCGTCGCGCTCTCCCAGCTGAGCTAACGCCCCACGAAGCTTGGAGGCGAAAATTATATCAGAAGTTTTTTAATTTTAGAGCTCCGCCGTTCCTTGTGCGGCTTTTATATTTACATTCCCGTCATCATACGGGTCTTGATGGATGTTGATTATCCACGACTCTGTGGGGTGTATCTCCATTATTCGCTCTTCGATGTGGTCGGCTAGCTCGTGGGAATCTCTTAATAGTACCCTGTCATTAAATACTATATGCACATCTACGAAGTTTACGGAGCCGCTTTTTCTAGTTTTTAGCTGATGATAGCCTGATACAATGCACTCTTTTGCGTCTATGTGACCTTGGATTATCTCTTGTATCCTCTCTACCGTTTCATGTTCTAACGCTTTGTCAAGAAGCATCTCAAGCCCTTCTCTTACGATTGAGGCGGCTGAATATATGATGTATACGGCTATGACTATCGAGACGAGCGGGTCTATGAAGTGCAGATCGCTAAAGTATATAAGCGCCAGTGAAACTATGATACCGATGTTCGTGTAGAGGTCGCTTTTGTAGTGCAGGGCATCGGATTTGATGATTAGACTGTTTGTTTGTTTGTATACGGAGGTAAGGAAAATAACAAGCGCGCTCGTGGTGGCGACCGATACCGCCATGACGGCAAGGGAGAGTCCGAGGTGTGTTGTCGGTTCACCGCTGATAAATTTTTGTATCGCCGCATAAATGATAAAAAGACCGGAGGCGATAATGACAATTCCCTCAAGCATAGAAGCTAGCCCCTCTATCTTTCCTCTGCCGTAGTTATACTCTGCGTCCGTCGGTTTTTGAGACTTGGAGACGGCGTATGAGTTAAAAAGAGAGATGAGAAAGTCGAGAGCGGAGTCGATGGCGGAAGCGATGATGACTACCGTTCCCGTCATCATGCCGACGACAAGCTTGATTACGATTAGAAAAAATGCGGTCGCACTGGCGACTACGGTGGCTTTCTTTTGTAGCGTCATTTTATAGCTCGTTCTCTGCAAATTCGGCGATTTTGCCCCTTACGACTTTGCTTAGCTTGACGGCGGCTATCATGTTCGATGTTTTCGCTTTTTTGAGCATTATTGCAAGCGCATTGTTGTACTTGGAGAGGTGCGGATGGTCTATTTGGTGCAGGTCGCCCAGTATCACTACTTTACTTCCGTCTACGACACGGGTGAGCATTAGCTTGTTTATCGCCGGAGAGCTGTTTTGCCACTCGTCAAAGATGAGATACCCCTCAAGGTTTACGCCCCTCATCTGGTTGATATTGATAGCTTCGATATTATATTTTTTCAAAAAATCTTCGTTGGTCATAAAATCCGCTGATTTTGATCGTTTGAGTTTGTCGTCCATCTCGATACGCATAAAGCCCGATACGGCGTCGTATAGCGGGTAGGTAAACACGCCAAGCTTAGTGGATTCATCGCCCTTCAAAAATCCTAGTTGAGCCGCCGTATCTCCCGCCGTTACCGTGTTTCGGCAGTATTTGACCTCATCGGAGAACTCCTCTTGAAAGCTCTTGACCGCTCCTTGCATCGCAAGCAGGTTTTTTCCGCTTCCCGTAACGCCCGCGCATACTACGATAGGCACATCTGGGTCTATTAGCATATTTAGAAAAAATAACTGCTCTTTGTTTTTTGGCTTAACTACAAGCTTTCGTATCTCGTCTTCGTCGATGATATGAAAACCGGTCGGCTTATAAAATGCAAGGATGTGTTCCCCAGTCTCTTCAACCACAAACTCTATATTCGTAAAATGTGAAAGCTCCAGCCCGTAATCCTCCGGATTTGAGCTTTCGATAAACTCTTTTTGAGCGAGCTTTATATCTATGCGCTCTACAAACTCCAGTTTTTCGATGTCGTCTATGCGGTTTGTCTTGAAAGGCTGAGATTTTAGCCCCATCGATAGCGCTCTTAGCTTCATTGCTATATCGTTTGTGACGACTTCCGAATCTTCGTAGCAAGCGCCTATTTCCAATATTTTTCTATCGTTTGTGATATTTGGTGCATCGTGGTTTGCGACTGTTTTGTAGCTGCTCTTGGAGACTAGGTCAAATGCGCTATCTCCTACTTTTACATGAACAACCCTAAGACTATCTCCATTTTTTAAACTCTCTTCTTCCTCTCCGAGCACCACAGCTTCATCCATGATGCGGTTAAACTCTCTTGCTTGAAAGTTTATATCCCCGATACCGCTTTTTTTGGCATCTATCTCGTCTAGTACGGTCTCCGGAATTACTACTTTGTTGCTTCCATCTTGTGAAAGCGCGAAGATATTGGAAGCATCGTCAAGTATGACGGAAGTATCTACGATGTATGTTTTCAAATGTTTCTCCAGAGTTTTAAGAAAATGAAAGGGGATCCATATCGACCTCGAAGCTTTTGTCGTCTACGGCGTATATTGCGCCTAGCAGCCTCTTTGCCGACGGGTCTCGTACAAGTATATCAAATCTATACTTTTCGGCTATTTTGCCTATTGCCGCCTCTCCGAAGCCCACTACCTCCACCCCTGTAGTTTCTAGCTTTTTGACGACTCTTTGCATATCAGACTCTGCTTTGTCTCTGTTTTTGGCTGAAAAAAGTAGTCTTGCCATACGGATATTCGGTGGATAAAGAGCTCCCCTCATCTCTAATTCATCTTTCAAAAACAGCTCATAATCAGGTAAAAAAGCTTTGAAAAACTCTTCGTTTAGTGTCTGTACGATGACTCTTGCATTCTCCTTGCGCCCTGCCCTGCCAGATATTTGGATGAGCAGAGACAACGCCCGCTCTCTCGCCCGAAAGTCGTTTTGGGCGAGTATGCTGTCAAGCCCCAAGACTACGGCGAGTTTTACGGCGTGATAGTCATGTCCTTTTGAGAGCATCTGCGTACCCACAAGCACCGATATTTTTCCGCTTTCAAACTCTTTTAGCGTCGCTTCCAGCTTTGTCTGCGTAGTTATCTCGTCTCTGTCAAATTTTTGTATCTGTGTGTTCGGCAGTGCTTGTGTTATCTTTTCAAGCGCCTCTTGCGTTCCCATACGAAAGACCCCAAGCTCTCCATGTCCGCACTTTTTGCAGCCGTAGTCTATGCGCTCTGCGTATCCGCAATAGTGGCATTTCATCTGCGAATCATTCAGATGCAGACTCATCGACACGGAGCAAAATGGGCACTCCACACCGTGTCCGCAACTTTTGCACACCATATATTTGAAGTTTGCACGGGTCGGCAAAAAGACGATTGTTTGCGCTCCTTTTTTTGTCGTATTCTCTATGTTTTTGACGATGAATTGGTCTATCTCCGTCTCTTTTGCCTCAAAAACAAACTCTTTTGACCCCTCAAAAAAACTCTTTTTTAGCCTCGTACACGGGAAATTTTTGTAGCTAGGCAAGGAGGGCGTCGCTGAGCCAAGTACGCATTTTGCTCCGCATATTTTGGCGTATGTGACCGCCATATCTTTGGCGTTGTATCTTGGCGATTGGTTGGATTTGTAGGAGTCATCGTGCTCTTCGTCTACTACGATAAGCCCTATATTTTGCATCGGCAAAAAAAGCGCCGAACGAGGACCCGCCACTATGCTTATCGTGCCATCCTGTATTTTTTCAAGCGTTGCGGCTCTAGTTTTTTTGCTCTGTCTTGAGTGCCATACGCCCACCGCATCCCCGAACTTTATTTTTAGCCGTTTTAGCATCTGGGGTGTCAGACTGATTTCAGGCATCAAAAATATGACGCTTTTGCCCGCATTGACCGTATCTTCCATCAGCTTCATATAGATTTCGGTCTTGCCGCTACCTGTATCACCAAACAAGAGAGAGACACTTTCGTTCGAGATAAATTTATATGATTCGCTCTGTTCGTCCGAGAGCTTTATATCCGTCTCTACCGTGCGCATTTTCGGGCTATCTTGAGAGAGCAAAAACGGCTCAAAAAGGGCAATAGATATGGCAAATTCGCACACATAGTACGAAGAGATGAATCTTGCGAGAGCCATCTGTTCTTTGGAGTAGCGCTTATCCAAAAGCTCTTTTATGGGGCTTGTCTTGAAGGTGGGTTTTTCGCATTTTTTTAAGACGACACCCTCTTTTTCTTTTCTAGCGACCGCCACGACGACCGCCCTACCCTCTTCTATTTCAAGCTCACTCTCGTATGTCAAAACAGTGAGATTGTGACCCGTGACGGCTACTTCGTAGTAGTTCAATTCAGCTCTTTTAGTTTGGCGGCGATAAGAGCTTTTTTGTTTTTGTCTGATGTATTTTTGTACAGCCACTCCAGCTCTTTTTTTAGCTCCTCTTTTTTAGCGTCTTCGTCTCCGGCAAAAGCGAGTATTTCGAGCAAAAAATCATCTACCTTCATCGCCCCGAAAACTCCTTTGAATTCAGGATTTGCAAATACCGACACGGCAAGCTCTTTTATCATCTTTTTGTCCGGCTTTTCGCTTGTTACTTCTGTGATGAGTTTGAGGTATTGGAGCTGAAAGTCGTTTGGTCGAAGCGACAACCCCCTGTCGATTATGAGGTATGCCGCTTCTTTCTCTTTCGGTACCGTGGATAAAAAAGAGGCGCCGTAGCTAATAGCGTGATAAAAAGAGGGGTCAAGCGTGGCTATTGTCAAAAAGGCGGTCTGTATCTCATCTTTGTTGACATTCGCCGTCCCGCCTTTGCCAAGTTCGCCTATTTTTGTAGACTCTAACCATGCAAAATCGGCTACAAAAGGGGTGAGATTTCCGAGTATCGCCTTTGAGATGATAGGGTTTGCGTACAAAAAACTGCTCTCTTGCTTGATGGATTGGGGCTTTGGAGCAAAAAGCAAAAGAATACCCGCAAGCCCGATTATCGGCGCAACGGCGAGCTTAACCAACTCTCAAAACCTCTTTTTTAAACCTATAAAAAGCCGCAAAAAAGAGTATGCAGGAGTAAAGCGCAAAATAGATGGGAACAAATAGCTCTTTTGCGAATGCGCCGCTTAGGGCTAGTGGGTCAAAAAAGGAGAAGTTCGGCAAGACGAAATAGACCGCAAAGGATACGCTCTCTAGCACAAAGTTTTTGCTATCCGAGGCATAAAGTGCGAGCTCATCCGCTCCGCTTCCGATAAAAAAGAGAAATATGGCGTAGATGACCCCGTTTGTATTGGAAACAAATCTAGAGAGTGTGAGCGTCAAAAATCCGAGAAGCGAAGAGGCGAGGGCGGCAAAAAGAAGTTTATAAAAAAACTTCATACTCATACCGTCTGCAAAAACAGTCAAAAATGCAAAATCAACGACAAAAAATGCGAAAAAAACAATCAATATGAGCGACAATACGGCGGCAAACTGCGAGAGTAGATAGTTTGTTCTCCCATTCGTTCCGAAAGAGGCAAAAACAAAAATCCCACCCTTTCGCTCCTTTTCCATCGCCAAAAAAGCGTAAAAAATAGCCGAAAGCGTCATAATAAAGCTTTGCGAAGCGCTGAGCGCATCCTCTAAAAGCCTATATTTGACGGCAATATTGATGTCGCTAAGCGACAAAGAGAGCGTCAAAAATATAACCGCAAGCACCAAGAAAAGTCCCGTAGCCCGTTCGCTCAGAAGCGATTTTAGAATAAATCTTGTAGTTGATACGACCCTCATATACTTATCTCCGGTCTGTTCTCAAAAAATAGCTTTTTTAGCTCTTCAAGGCTTTGCGGCTTGCCCTTGTATACCACTTTACCCTCTTTGAGTATCCATACCTCTTTTTGGAATTTATAGGCAAACTCCAGTGAGTGCGTAGAGATGATAAATTCGCATCTATCTTTTAGCCCTAGCAGATACGCCTCAATCTCCTCTCGTCCGAAAGGGTCTAGCCCGCTTGTGGGTTCGTCGAGTATTACCGTCTCAGGGTCGCCAAATAGTGAAAGCGACAATAAGAGCCGCTGTTTCATCCCCTTTGAGTATTTTTTGATTTTTAGGTTTTTGTCTATATGCAGCCCGACTTTGGCAAGCTCTGTTACGGTGTCATAAGCTTTGATGTTTCTATTATCGGCAAGTAGGGCAAAATAATCGGCCGCACATAATCCGCCATCCAAAAGCGCCGCTTCAGGAGCGTATCCGACGGCATCCAGGTCAATCTTTGGCGCATCTTTTGTCAGCTCTGCCAGATACGGATGCGACGAGCGTGAGGGATAAAATCCGAGTAGATAGTTGATAAGCGTGCTCTTGCCCGCTCCGTTGTGTCCTAGTAGTATCATTAAAAATAGCTACGCAACATTTGTAGATGATAGGGCAGTTTTTTGCCAAAGAAATACGAGATGATAGGCATTTTTAAGACTCTTGTTTTTTGAAAGATTATATCAGAGTGACTGTTTTGAAGTCAAGCAAGGGTTAGGGGGTGAGGCTTGGTACCCAATCGGTATTCAAGAAGCCTTGAGCTCGTGAGTTATTTTGTATGTGATAATGCCATTCAGTGAAATATCTTCATCTATTTCTTCAAAATGTATCCCGATACCGCCGCCAATAATACGATAATTTAAAAGCTGCTCTTTTTTTGCATTTTGCATTTTTTTCGTATAGCTATAAGGTATCGTTAAAATATCGCCGCTCTTTAGATAGATATAAATTTTATCACCAAAGTCAACTCTTGTGATTGAAGTATTCATTCCACGCTCCTATAAATTCTAGCTGATGTTTTTGCGCGAGAGCTATTATTTTTCTTTCATCATTTTTTGAGAGTTTATACCGTTTTGTAACTATAAAGGTTTCTAGTTCGACTCTCATATAGCCGTCGCCTTTCTCTACATGAATATGTGGCGGTAAATGTTCATCACTAAAAAAGAAAAATCTAAAACCATCCACCCTTAGTACCGTCGGCAACTCAACTCTCCAAAGCTCTAATTATTTCTGGCTACAAGTATATCAAATGTGCGTCTGTAAGGCAAGATAATAAAGCAGGTAGATTTTTGAAGAGTAAGACTCTTGTTTTTTGAAAGATTATATCAGAGTGACTGTTTTGAAGTCAAGGAAGTGTGGAGTTTGTGAAGATTGTGAAGATTGTGATTTGTGGCAGATGCCCCACTCGGGAGAGTGGGAATGAGAAAACTAGCGCTTTTCTAAATGTGTTGTAAAATCATAGACAGAGTAAAATAGACCCCCAAATACAATTAAAGCGGCAAACACAACTATCCATTCCATTATAAATCCCCCAGCTCTCTTATCTTTTTGTATGCTTTTTTGTTGATAAAAATTATACCGACTGTGCACATCACAATAACTACAACAGCGAAAATCAGTAGCGGTAACGCTGTCCTATCATAGTTTTGAGCCAACCACCCAAGTAGCGATATGTCAACAGCGGTCAATATGCCAAAGATTACTTTTAGCCAACCGATATCTTCTTTTATTTCGTCAATTTTGCTCATAGGCTGGATTATATCAGAGTGAGTGTTTTGAAGTCAAGGAAGTGTGGAGTTTGTGAAAGTTGTGATTTGTAGTAGGTGTCCCCACTCGAGAGAGTGGGAACGAGGAAAAGAACACTAAGCACTATTAGTAGGTAGTACCTGAACGATAGAGAATGCTTCCGCTGCCTGGCACATAAACCCAGCTACCACCCTTGTCGTATTTATAGTTATCGGTGGCAGTAGCTTCTACTGCCAATTCTGAAGATGCAGGACCCACAAACTCTGTATTCGCCTCAGTCGTGCCGTCAGCCTTGGTTTTCCATTTCATTCTGTTTGAGGCATCATCTAAGACTAAAGCAAAAGTTTGCTCTGTGCCGTCTGCTGCTTGCGCTGGCGCTGCATAGCCTGATGCAGCACTCAAAGCGTGAGGATTTCCGTTTGTAGTTCCAGTTGATGCATCAGTTCCGCCTTTTGTTATTGTGCAGTCGTGAGATACGCCATCCTTATCTGTGACTTTTACAATTACGCTAGTTCCTGTTGCCAAAGCAATTTTTGCTTTTATGCCAGCTGCACCGCTTCTTATTGCGCCAATGCCAGCATCCTCAGTAGCTATAAGCGCATCATCCTGCACCCCAGCAAGTCTAGGCACCGCAACAGCCGCAAGTATTCCCAAAATAACGATTACGAAAACTAGTTCGATAAGCGTAAAGCCTGATCTTCTCATATCTATCTCCCGTGTTGAATTTAAAATTACTATACACAAAAATAGTGATATTTTTGTGATTTAATAATGATTCTTATAAGAATATACTCTATATCGTCAATACGCTTTAGTTTGTTTATTGATTTCTCGCTAATATCGCATAAAAAGCTTTACGATTTAGGGTAGGTGCGTGAAATTTCTAGAAGAGTTGCAAGCGGCTTCGCCCGTAGCGGTAAAAGAGCTTTTGAAAGGCAGGTTTGCAAAAAACCAAAGCTTTTTCAAAAGAAAAGATAAAAAACTATACGACTATTTGACTACCAGGCCGACCCAGTTTGGACTGGTGGCGGACAATGGGGGTGTCAATATCCTTAATCTCTCTACAAATACGCTTGTTTATCCGACCGATGAGGGCGGGCGGCATACGGCTATTAGCGTATCGATGGAGATGGCGGCAAATCCTCTCTCGCATACGAAGTGGCAAGTTGGTTTTGAGCAAAACCCTTTTTATATGATCTCCTCAACGCTCGCTTTTAGTGCCGAGGTGAGCAGAAATATTTTTGGGTTTGCATACTCTAATGGCATGAGAGCACAGAGCTTCGGCGCCTTGGATGCGCATTTGACGGCTGCCGTGCTGTATGGGCTTGGCGGAGGTTTTGTGCTGGAGGCGATGCTTGAGCGATATGAGAGTATCGGTTCGCTTTTTATCTACGAACCCCTACCGGAGTTTTTTGGTATTTCGGCGTATTTTGTAGACTATGAAGAGCTGTTTGATAGAGTGAGACACTTGATGCTCTGCGTCGGCGAGCCGCCGCCATCCCTAAAAATCAGAGAGTTTTTCGGCTCCAATCGCTTCGGCTCTTTGTATCCTAGGCTGGAGCTCACTATGTACGATATGCCGCAGATGCAGCTTGTCAAAAATAGCGTCAGGGTAGAGGCTGGGAGCCTTTTGCACGGATTTGGCTCCTACGAGGATGAGTTGATAGGGTGGAGAAATTCCCAAAAAAACTGCTCTTTCAAAAATCTAAAATATCCAGCGTTAAAAAAAGTCAAAAAAAAGCTGAACTTTCCAATATGCGTAGTCGGTAACGGCGGAAGTCTGGATGAGAAAATAGAGTGGTTAATGGCAAATCAAGAGAAGATGATTATTTTCTCGGCAGGTACGGCGCTAAGAACCCTACTAAAAAACGGAGTTAGGCCTGATTTTCAAATAGAGATAGAGAGAACCGACTATCTGGGCGGTATACTAGCGGAGGCAGGGGCAAAAGATATTGATATGATAGCGGCCAATGTCGTAGACCCGAAGACTTTGGAGGCGTCAAAAGCTGAGAGGTTTATATTTTTTAGGGATTATACGGCGGTTAGTTATCTAGACGAGCCGATGTTTTTTTTGAGCGACTCCTCTCCGTTTGTCGGAAACGCCGCCTTTTCTCTGGCTACTACATTTTCCAAAAGCGTGATTTTATGCGGTATGGATGTCGGATACAAAAGAGGCAGAACGATTCACTCAAAAGACTCTATCTACAAAGAAGACGAAGAGCTGCCACCAGGTTCGGTGCGTGTGAAAGCAAATTTTGAAGAGAGCGAAATCTACTCAAACCATCTATTTGGACTATCCCGCAGCGTGCTAGAGTTTGCGGCGGCAAAACACCCCGATACAAAAGCCGTCAATATCTCCGACGGTGTCTGGATAGCCGGCATAGAGCCGTGCATTAAGCCAAATCTGGGAGGCGGCGATAAGCAAAAAGCCAAAGCTCTCATAAAATCAAGCTTTTCGCAAAAAAGAGACGAGGTGCTAAAAAGAGACGGGCTTAAGAGCATAGAGGGCGAGATTGGCGCATTTAGAAACGAGCTTTTTGCGATTTTTGCCCAAAAAGTCAAGAGCAGGTCGGAGTTTTATGAGAGGGTGCTTATATTTGAGGGGTTTTTGGCTTACAAAGAGGCGCAAAAAGCCGTTCTTTTCTTTCTCTTCGGCGGCACGCTAAAACATATAGTTTTTAGTATGTATGTTTGTGTATACCATACCGAGGTGGATGATTTTGGAGCTTTTTACGATGGGCTTTGTAGTCGTTTTTTTGAGGGGTTTGATAAGATTGTCGGTGAGTTCCAAAAAGAGTTAGCAAAAGGTCGTGTTTCAGACCTTTTGGGGAATATAAAGATTTAGCGGTTTGTGCGCACCGCTATTCGGCAATATTTTTAAACGCTTCTTGTGTGACTTTGTATGCGCAAAATTTCGGTCCGCACATAGAGCAAAACTCCGCATCTTTAAACCCTTCAGCCGGAAGCGTCTCGTCATGATACTCTTTGGCTCTCTCAGGGTCAAGCGCCAGCTCAAACTGCTTATTCCAATCAAACGCATATCTAGCGTCACTCATGGCGTTGTCCCGCACCCTCGCATTTTTGCGCCCTCTTGCTATGTCTGCGGCGTGAGCGGCTATTTTGTAAGCGATAATCCCCTCTCTTACATCCACCATATTCGGTAGACCCAAATGCTCTTTGGGCGTTACATAGCAAAGCATCGATGCTCCGTGCCATCCGCCTACTGCCGCACCTATTGCGGAAGCTATATGGTCGTATCCCGCTGCAATGTCGGTGACAAGAGGACCTAGAATATAAAAAGGAGCATCATGGCAATACTCTCTTTCTATCTTCATATTTCGCTCTATTTGGTTGAGCGGCACATGCCCCGGCCCTTCTATCATTACCTGTACATCTTTTTCCCACGCCCGAAGCGTCAAATCGCCAAGTACTTTTAGCTCGTTTAGCTGTGCGGCGTCAGATGCATCGGCGATACACCCAGGGCGCAAAGAGTCGCCCAAAGAGAGCGATACATCGTGTCTTGCGCAGATGTCCAGTATCGCATCAAACGCATCGTAAAAAGGGTTCTCTTTGTGGTTTTTTATCATCCACGCCGCTATTAGCGAGCCGCCCCTTGAGACGATACCCATTTTTCGTTTTGCGACCTCCGGCATAAACTGCAACAAAAAGCCCGCATGTATCGTAAAGTAACTAACTCCCTGCTGCGCTTGTCTCTCTAGTACACTTAGCATTGTTTCGATGTTTAGGTTTTCGATGTCGTTGCCGCACTCATAGATGATTTGATACATTGGTACCGTTCCGATTGGCACGCTTGAATTTTTGATAAGTACTTCTCTTATTTCATCGAGGTTGCCGCCCGTGGAGAGATCCATTACCGTGTCCGCGCCGTGTTTTAGGCAGACATTTAGTTTTTCAAGCTCTTCGTCGGCGCAACTAGAGAGTGAGCTTGCGCCTATGTTGGCGTTGATTTTGCATTTTGAGGCTATGCCTATCGCCATCGGCTCTAAGTTTAGGTGATTGATATTGGCGGGAATTATCATTCTGCCTCTGGCTATTTCGCTTCTTACAAACTCTGCGTCAAGCTCTTCGGCATTTGCTACGAAGCGCATCTCTTCGGTGATTATTCCTTTTTTTGCGTAGTACATTTGTGTTTTTGTCGTGTCTGCGGCTCTAGGTTTTACCCATTCGCTTCTTAGCATGAAGGCTCCTTAAGTGTTACGAATTTATACAGTCATTATTTAGTATAATTTTTGAAAAAATATAACCACAAAAAACCAAAAAAAGGCTGAAATTGTCCGAAATCTCTCTAATCCTTTTGGCAGCGGGCAGCTCCAGCCGTTTTGGTATGGGCGCCAAAAAGCAGTGGCTAAGAACCAAAGATGAGCCGCTTTGGTTATTTGTCGCAAAAGAGTTTGAGAAGATAGGTAGCTTCAAAGAGATTATCATTGTCGGCGACAAAAGAGAGCTAGGGTATATGCAAAACTTCGCCGACTATTCTTTTGTAGCGGGCGGCAAAGAGAGGCAGGACTCTCTCAAAAATGCCCTTGTCGTAGCGAATGGAGAGTTTGTCTTAACCGCCGATGTGGCTAGATGTTGCGTCGATGCTGAGTGCGTAAAAAGGGTGATAGCCGCAAAAAGTGATTTTGATTGCGTTGCGCCTGTCATAAGTGTATCCGATACCGCTATTTTTGAGGGTGGATATATAGATAGAAGTAAATTATCTCTCATTCAGACCCCGCAACTTTCAAAAAAAAAGCTTTTGCTAAAAGCGTTATCCGCTGAAACTATTTTTACGGATGATTCCGGCGCTATGAAAAATAGCGGCTTTTCGGTCGGCTTTGTGGATGGCTCAAAAAAACAGACGAAGCTCACCGTAAAAGAGGATTTGGAGCTGCTTTCATGCCTTAATCCGCCGTCAAACAATTCGTTTTGCGGCATAGGGTTTGACACTCATGCTTTTGAAGACGGCGGCGTGTGCAAGCTTGGCGGAGTAGCGATAACCGAAGAGTACGGCTTTAAGGCACACTCTGACGGGGATGTGCTTATCCATTCGATTATCGATGCTCTCCTCGGTGCGGCAGGACTTGGCGATATAGGCGAGTTTTTCCCTGATAACGATCCTGCCTATAAGGGCGTCGATTCGGCAAAACTGCTAGAAGATGTGATAGCTTTGGTTCGAGGCGTAGGATTTGAAATATCCAATATAGACATGACGGTGCTAGCCGAAAAACCTAGGCTCCTCGCATACAAAAACGAAATTAAGAAAAATTTGGCAAAGATAATGAAGATTTCACCTTATCAAATATGTGTCAAAGCGACAACGGCAGAGAAAATGGGCTTTATAGGAAGAGGCGAGGGCGCCGCAGTGATGAGCGTTGCAACTCTAAAATTTTTTGATTGGAAAAACGCTTGAAGATACTTATAGTAGAAAACGAGATATATCTCGCCCAGAGCATAGCAAACAAGCTTGTCGAAAACGGCTACAACTGTGAGCTTGCTGCAAGCGCAAAAGATGCGATAAAAGATGAATACTTTGATGTCGTACTGCTCTCTACTTCGATGGGCGGACAAAACTTTATGCCTGTTATCGAGAGGTATAAAAAATCAATTATTATATTGATGGTCAACTATATCAACAACGATACGGTATCTAGTCCACTTAAAGCAGGCGCTAAAGACTACATACTAAAGCCTTTTATGATAGAAGAGCTAATCAAAAAAATTAATCACTACTTGGACTACGAGAGACTATTAAAAGAAAACGACTCTCTAAAAAAATACCTTGCAAGTTCCTTTTCCGCCTCAAATCTTCCAGAGATTACAAAAAAAACAGAACTGCCAAAAGGTATGCACTCCTCTTCCCAAAAAAAAATGGACGCATACGCTTTCAAGCTTGCTGCGGCAAAGGGAATGAGACTTGAGTTTGTATCGCTTCAAAAAGATTTTGACGAGAGATTTTTTTTGGAGCATGATAGTAAATCCATTATTTATGCGGTTAATTTCGAGTCTCTCAAAAAGAGTGATAAAAGACTATTTTTGGATGCCATAGTGTCTAAGAGTGTGATATTTTCATCTACCGAAAGCATCGAGGATGCAGGGGTTGAAATGCTTGAGCTTGAGAGCGATGAGGGCTTTGTGGGCGGCGGCGAGATATATACGATAGAAGATTATGTAAAAAACATAGTAGTAAGCTTTCAAGATAAATATCCGGATGTGGAGCTCTCCAAAAAACTAGGAATATCCAGAAAATCTCTTTGGGAAAAAAGAAAGAAACATGGCATCTACAAAAAGAAATAAATCACTCTTCATAGACAAAGAAGCTGTTGCATCGCTCTCACTAGTAAAAGAGGGAATACTCTCTCCTGTTGAGGGCTTGATGGGTAGTTCTGATGCCAAAGCGGTGGATTCTACATCGCTTTATAAGGGTAAAAGCTTTCCGTTTTCGTTTCTTTTAGCTCCTGGGGGCAAGAGAAACAAAGAGGTGCTTGAGGGATTAAAAAAAGGCGAGACAATAAATCTTGTCGAAAACCACAATATAGTCGGACACCTTACGGTAGACGAGGTATTTGAGATAGACCCTATGGCAAGGGTGGAGAAGATATACGGCACAAGAGATATGTCTCATCCGGGCGTAATAAACACCCTTTCAAGGCTTGGTAAATACGCCATCAGCGGCGAGTACGGCATAGAATTTGAAGATGTCGGTAAAGCAAAAGCAAAGATAGAAGAGGCAAAAAAGCGAATAGACGCAAAGCATATCGCAGGTATGGTAATGGCCGCAAGACCACTTAATAGGGCGCACGAGAGACTTATCCGTCTGACGCTTGAGAAAAACGACCTTGTCGTAATATTTTTATCAAAGCCTTATTCGGCGGATGAGTTGGCATATAGCGTTAGATATGAGGCGTTGGTGCATCTTATCAATACATATCTGCCCTCCGATAGAGTAGTAGTCGTGCCGTTTGAAAATACCTATCTTTTTGCAGGTACGAATGAACTACTTTTGGATGCTATCGCTATCCAAAACTTCGGCTGCGACAGTTTTGTTATAGGCTCAAACCACGCAGGCCTAGGGATGTTTTATGAGAGCCACGAAATCAAAAGTATTTTTGACTCATTCGTTGGCATAGATCTAAAAATAGATATATCAAGCTACTTCGTCTACTGTAATGTCTGCAAGACGCTAGTAACGCAACGCTCCTGCCCACATGGGATGCATCACCATATCAACTTTAACGCCGAGTCGCTTTTGCAACTACTTAAAACCGGACTTTTACCTCCGGCGATACTGATGCGAAAGGATATATCGGCGATTTATCTCTCCAAAATGTTTCCCAATAGATTTAAAAATCTAGGCAAGCTCTATAGCGACTTGACGACCAATAGTGGACTTATCGAAGAGCACTCCGAGCGAGAGTTTTACAACGAGCTAATGGCGCTATATCAAACTACATCGCTTACATAAGGTTTTATTTGTGAACAAGAGACTCATATTTTTATCATTTTTTGGAGCTGGATTATCCAAATACGCTCCGGGTACGATGGGTACGCTTGCAGCTCTGCCTTTTGGATTTTTGATACTTCATTTTTTGGGCGCTACGACACTGTTTTTGGCGGCGATACTGTTAACGGTCATAGCTATAAAAGAGGTAGACAAATACGAGGCCGAGGGCGGGGAACATGATGACCAGCGAATAGTAATGGATGAAGTGGTCGGTACTTTTATAGCTTTGTCTATGACTGCCACTATGAATAGTATCTGGCTTCAAGCTGTTTTGGTGTTTGTGTTTTTTAGGGTTTTGGATATTAAGAAGCCATCATTAATCGGTCTTGCGGAACGAAAATTTAAAGGCGGAAACGGCGTAATGCTAGACGATGTTCTTGCCGGATTTTTTGCAGGCATTCTTAGCTGGCTTGTGTTTCGTGTATTAGTGTTTGCGGGTTTAAGCTAAAAGCCGTTAAAATCTCAAAACTACGAGGGTGAAAACCCTCAAAAACTCCAATTAACACCAATCCAAGTAAAAGGCTACAGATGTCTTCCGAGTCCCAAAATACCCAAACAAAAACCTCCAAAAAAAGAACCCACAT
>JFJP01001837.1_pt1 | contig 29147 bp, 23 predicted proteins | sample 431651 | NCBI WGS metagenome assembly JFJP01 (sample SAMN02602958, study PRJNA72255) | Microbial mat metagenome, whole genome shotgun sequencing project. | biome: fresh water; feature: sink hole; material: water; isolation source: purple microbial (photo- and chemosynthetic) mats found in... | reverse complement strand
GAGGCCGATGAAATCGTCTGGGTGACCCAGGCCGGCGGCGCCGCCTGGCTGGCCGGCACCGGCCTGGCGCTGGATGCGGGCGGCTTCATCCGGGTGCGCGAGACGCTGCAAAGCGAAACCGACCCGCTGATCTTCGCCGCCGGCGATTGCGTCGCCTGGCCTGGGCGGCCGCTGGAAAAGGCCGGCGTGTTCGCGGTGCGCATGGGGTCGCCGCTGACGCAGAACCTGCGCCGCCTGCTGCTCGGCCAGTCGCTCCAGGCCTACCGCCCGCAACGGCGCTGGCTGGCGTTGATCAGCACTGGCGACAAGCATGCCATCGCCTCGCGCGGCGCACTGTTCCTGCAAGGCGACTGGGTTTGGCGCTGGAAAGACTGGATCGACCGCCGTTTCATGCTGCGTTTCTCCGAATTCCCGGCGATGTCGGAAATGCAGGCCAAGCCGGTGTCAGGTGAGCATATTCCGCTCGACGAGTCGGAACAGACGCAGGCCATCTCGGCGCTGGCGATGCGCTGCGGCGGCTGTGGCGCCAAGGTCGGTGCGAGTGTGTTGTCGCGCGCGCTGGCGCAGGTTCAGCCAATCGAACGCGACGATGTGCTGATCGGCCTGCACGCGCCGGACGACGCCGCCGTGCTGCGCGTGCCGCCGGGCAAGGCGCTGGTGCACACGGTCGATTTCTTCCGCGCCTTCATCGACGACCCCTGGATTTTCGGCCGCATCGCCGCCAATCATGCGCTCGGCGATGTGTTCGCGATGGGCGCCGAGGCGCAATCGGCCACCGCCATCTGCACTGTGCCGCCCGGCCTGGAAAACAAGGTCGAGGACACCTTGTTCCAGATGATGTCCGGCGCGGTGTCGGTGCTCAACGAAGCCGGCTGCGCGCTGGTCGGCGGTCACACCGGCGAAGGCCGCGAGCTGGCGCTGGGGTTTGCCGTCAACGGCCTGATCGACGAGTCTCTGGCCGGAGTGATGACCAAGGGCGCAATGCGTCCCGGCGACGTGCTGATCCTGACCAAACCGATCGGCACCGGCACGCTGCTCGCCGCTCATTCGCCTGCCTGATCGAACATGGCGCGCGCGCCTGCACCGACCTCACCGGCTTCGGCCTGCTCGGCCATCTGGTCGAAATGACCCGGCCGTCTGGCGTCGATGCCGAACTCGAACTCGACGCGCTGCCGCTGCTCGACGGCGCGCGCGAAACGGTGGCGGCTGGCGTGCTGAGCTCACTGCAACCGGCCAACACCCGATTGCGGCGCGCGCTGAGCAACCAGGAAGCGGCTTTGCATCATCCTAACTACCCGCTGCTGTTCGACCCACAAACCGCCGGCGGCCTGCTCGCCAGCGTGCCGGAAGCGACCGCCGACGCCTGCCTGGCCGCGTTGCATGCTCTGGGTTACCCGCATGCCGTGCGCAGCCGATTCGGGTGCGGGTATGAACCTTGAACCTGAATTCTTGGTTGAAAATAAAGAAAATGGCGTCAATCGGCGGCAGCCAGGCATCGCTTGGAACGCCCTCTGTTGGATAACCCAGTGAGCCTCGATTACGCCACCCTCGACACGCTACGCCGCAATCATCCGGCCTGGCGTTTGCTCGATTCGCCGCATGCGCCATTGGTGGCAAGTTTTCTGCATCAGGTTTTTGTGACGCCGAATGTGCGTGTGATGGCGCAGGCGGATTTGGTGGAAAAGCTCGAAGACACCTTGTTCGGCTTGCGTCAGTCGCTTGGTGACGGCGTTTTTCCACGCTCGGCGGCGCAATATCTAGACGATTGGGCGGCAAACGACAAGGGCTGGTTGCGCAAGTTCTACCCGCCTGGTTCCGACGAAGCACATTTCGATTTGACGCCAGCGACAGAAAAGGCCCTGTCCTGGCTGGATGGGCTGACCCAGCGCGCTTTCGTCGGCACCGAATCGCGCTTGATGACGGTGTTCAATCTATTGCGGCAGATGGTGGAAGGCTCGGAAACCGATCCGCAAGCACGTCTGAGCGAACTGGAGAAGCGTCGCGCCGAGATCGATGCCGAAATCGCCCGTGTACAAGACGGCGAAATCGATCTGCTCGACGATACCGCGCTGAAGGATCGTTTCCAGCAAGTGGCGGCGACGGCGCGCGAATTGCTCTCTGATTTCCGCGAGGTCGAACAGAATTTCCGCAATCTCGACCGCAGTGTGCGCGAGCGCATCGCGCTCTGGGACGGCGGCAAGGGTGCATTGCTGGAAAGCATCTTCGGCGAGCGCGACGCCATCGCCGATTCCGACCAGGGCCGTAGTTTTCGCGCCTTCTGGGATTTCCTGATGTCACCGGCGCGGCAGGAAGAACTGTCCGCATTGCTTGAGTCGGCGCTGAATTTGGCGGCGGTGCAAGCGCTGGCCCCGGACGCACGCTTGAAGCGCGTGCACTACGATTGGCTGGAAGCCGGCGAACACACGCAGCGGACGGTGGCGTTGCTGTCGATGCAATTGCGCCGCTTTCTTGACGACCAGGCCTGGCTGGAAAATCGCCGCATCATGGAAGTGCTGCGCGGCATTGAAGCGCATGCCCTGGCCTTGCGCGAAACACCGCCCGCCGGCGTATTCATGCAGCTGGAAGCGCCCGCGCCGGCGCTTGAATTGCCAATGGAGCGGCCGCTGCATACCCCGGCGATCCGCCCGATGATCAGCGAACAGATATTGCTGGAAGGCGAGACGGAAATCGAAACCGATGCGCTGTTCGGCCATGTCGTGGTGGATAAAGCTCGCCTGGCCGGCTGGATCCGTCAGTCGCTGCAACAGCGCGCGCAAGTCACCTTGGGCGAACTGTTGAAGCAACATCCGCTGGAACACGGCTTGGCCGAGTTGGTGGCTTATCTGGCCCTGGCCAGCGAAGACCGCAAAGCCGTGTTCGACGAGACGACGCCGGAATCGGTGACTTGGCTGGATACTTCCGGCAAGCAGCGGCAAGCCGAATTGCCGCGGGTGATTTTTACGAGATGAAAGCAATGAGCGCGCTGGATACCGAACCCGATCTGAACCCCACCGCAGCCACGGAGCCGACCGCGTCCCTGTCGCGCGTACTCATTGCGCTGATGAAAGGCGTGTTGTACCGCGAGAACGAAGCACTCCTCTGGCAGGATTTGCTCGCCTTGCAAGCGCGGGTGCGCGATTACATTGCCGTCCTTGGTCTGGAATTGATACTCGACGAGGCCGAAGGCTATGCTTTTTTACGCACCCGACCTGCTGTCGAAGGCGAGACCGAATTACCGCGCCTGGTGCAACGTCGCCCGTTGTCGTTTGCGCTCAGCCTGATTCTGGCGCTGCTGCGTAAAAAGCTCGCCGAGTTCGATGCCGGCGGCGGCGAAGAGGGCAACAGTGGCCGCTTGATTCTGTCGCGCGACGACATCGTCGAACTGGTGCGAGTTTTTCTGCCTGGCGGCAGCAACGAGACGCGCTTGATCGACCAGGTCGACACGCATCTGAACAAGATTGTCGAACTCGGTTTCATCCGCCGGCTGAAAGCCCAGAGCGGCGAGTTTGAAGTGCGCCGCATCCTCAAAGCCTATGTCGATGCGCAATGGCTGGCCGAATTCGATCAACGTCTGGCGGCGTATCGGGCGCAACTGGAGGGGGCGGAAGCCGCCGCGAGCGCCAGTGAGGCGGAGGCATGACCGAATCCGCCGAACTCGACTTCACCGCCAGCGAAGCGCGGGCCGGCTTCCGCCTGCATCGGCTGGAGGTTTACAACTGGGGCACCTTCGATAAACGCGTCTGGACGCTGGCGCCGAATGGCGACAACGCGCTGCTGACCGGCGATATCGGCTCCGGCAAATCGACCTTGGTCGATGCTGTCACCACCTTGCTGGTTTGCGTTCTTATGTGCTCGGCCATTACAAATCCGAGCGCGCCGATAGCGGCATGGCGGCGAAACCAGTGGCGCTGCGCGACCACAACGCCTATGCCGTCATCCTCGGCGAGTTTCGTAATGCCGGCTTCGACCAGACGGTGACGCTGGCGCAAGTCTTTTGGTTGAAAGATGCGCAGGGTCAGCCGGCGCGCTTCTTTGTCGCGGCGGAGAAGGGCTTGAGCATCGCCCAGGACTTCGCCGGTTTCGGCAGCGATATCGGCAATCTGCGCAAACGTCTGCGCGCCCGGCGCGGTATCGAGTTGTTCGACACCTTTCCACCTTATGGCGCCTGGTTTCGCCGCCGCTTCGGCATTGAAAACGAGCAGGCGCTGGAACTGTTTCATCAGACGGTATCGATGAAATCAGTCGGTAATCTGACCGACTTCGTGCGCGAGCACATGTTGGAAGCGTTTGATGTGGAATCGCGCATCGAGGCGTTGATGCATCATTTCGACGACCTCAACCGGGCTCACGTCGCCGTCTTGAAAGCCAAGGATCAGGTCGCCCGTTTGCAACCGCTGGTGGCCGACTGCGTTCGCCATGCAGAGCTCGTCGCCCAGGCCGATGCCCTGCGCGGCGCGCGCGAGGCGCTGAAGGCATGGTTTGCCAGCTTGAAGGCGGGGCTGCTGGAAAAACGACTGGCCGGGCTGGATATCGAGCATCAGCGTGGCGCGGCGCGTATTCAAACGCTGGAAGAGATGCGGCGTGGACTAGGCGCTGAACGCGATCAACTGAAGCGCGACATCGCCGAGAACGGCGGCAACCGGCTGGCCTGGATCGGCACGGAAATCGACGCTCGCACGGCGGAGAAAGCGCGCCGTTTTCAGCGCGCCGAACGTTATGCCGATCTGGCGCGCGAACTGGGCCTGCTGCCGGTGACCGGGCCGGAGCGTTTTGTCAGCAATCGCGGCGTCTGCGAAACATTGGGAAGCAAGTTGCGCGAGAAAGAGGCCGAGCAGCAGAACCGGCAGACCGAAGCCGGCGTCGATCTACGCGCGCTGAAAGGCGAGCACAGCCTGCTCGAACAGGAGTTGGCGGGTTTGCGCGCACGGCGCAGCAATATCGACGAAGCCCAGGTATCGATCCGCCGTGCTCTCTGTAGCGCATTGAAACTGGATGAAGCCGACTTGCCGTTTGCCGGCGAACTGATCCAGGTGCGACCGGAAGAATCACTTTGGGAAGGCGCGGCGGAACGGCTGTTGCATAACTTCGGTTTGTCGTTGCTGGTGCCGGATATTCACTATGCGGCGGTGGCGGAATGGGTCGAGCGTAACCAGCTGAAGGGGCGTCTGGTGTATTTCCGCGTCCGTGCCGGCGCTGCGGCGGCGCATACGCCCAGCGCGAATCCGGCCTCGCTGACGCGAAAATTGTCGATCAAACCGGATTCGCCTTTCTATGGCTGGATCGAACAGGAGCTGACGCGGCGTTTCGATTACGTGTGCTGCGACAACCTTGAGCAGTTCCGCCGTGAACGCCAGGCGGTGACTCGCGCCGGGCAGATCAAGTCTGGCGGTGAGCGGCACGAAAAAGATGACCGCCACCGTCTCGACGACCGCAGCCGCTACGTGCTCGGCTGGAGCAACGAGGGCAAGATCGCCGCCCTGGAAAAGCGCGCTCGACGGATGCAACAGGAGATGCAGGCGTTTGCCGTGACGCTGGCCGAAATTCAGGCCGAGTTGAAGCGCAGCCAGGAACAGATCATTCGCCTGGCGAGGATCGGCGAATTCCGCGATTTTCAGGAGCTCGACTGGCAGCCGTTGGTGGCCGATATCGCCAACCTGGAAACCGAGCGGAAGACGCTGGAAGCCGCTTCCGATCTGCTGAAAGCCCTGACCGCGCAATTGGCGGCGCTGGATGAGAAGTTGGTGCAAACCGAACGTGATCTGCGCGAGCGTAATCAGGATCAGGCCCGCAATGAAGAAAAACAAGCGCAAGCTCTGGCGCAGTTGGCGGCTTGCCAAGCGAATCTGGCGACGCTGGATGCCGCCGCGCGCGGGTTGCGTTTCCCGCAATTGGAGGCCATGCGCGCCGATGCGCTGGGTACGCAGGCGATGACCGTCGAATCCTGCGACAACCGCGAGCACGAGATGCGCGATTGGTTGCAATCCAGAATCGACGCCCAGGAAATCAGCATCAAGCGGGCCAGAGACAAAATCATCGATGCGATGCGCGGTTACAGCATCACCTACCCGCTGGAAACACAGGATGTCGATGTGGCGGTGGAAGCCGCGCACGAATACCGCGCCATGCTCGATCGCCTGCAAGCCGACGACCTGCCGCGTTTCGAGGCGCGCTTCAAAGAGTTGCTGAACGAAAACACCATCCGCGAGGTGGCCAATTTCCAGTCGCAACTGGCGCGCGAGCGGCAAACCATCAAGGAACGCATCGAGCGTATCAACCAGTCGCTTCGGCAGATCGATTACAACCCCGGCCGCTATATCGAACTGGAAGCGCAACCCAGTCCGGATATGGAGATTCGCGATTTTCAGAGCGAGTTGCGCGCCTGTACCGAGGGCAGCCTGACCGGCTCCGAGGACGCGCAGTATTCCGAGGCCAAGTTCCTTCAGGTAAAAGCCATCATCGAGCGTTTTCGTGGCCGCGAGGGGCAAAGCGACATGGATCGGCGCTGGACGCGCAAGGTCACCGATGTCCGCAACGGCTTTGTCTTCGCCGCCGCCGAGCGCTGGCGCGAGGACAACAAGGAATACGAGCATTACACCGACTCCGGCGGCAAGTCCGGCGGCCAGAAGGAAAAACTCGCATACACCGTGCTGGCCGCCAGCCTGGCCTACCAGTTCGGGCTGGAGTCGGACCTGAAGGCTGGCGCAACCCATTCGCGCACCTTCCGCTTCGTCGTCATCGACGAGGCGTTTGGACGCGGTTCCGACGAATCCGCCCGTTTCGGGCTGGAACTGTTCAAACGTCTGAATCTGCAACTGCTCATCGTCACCCCGTTACAGAAAATCCACATCATCGAACCCTTCGTCGCCAGCGTCGGTTTTGTGCATAACGAAGGCGGCCGGGCGTCGCAACTGCGGAATCTGAGCATCGCCGAATACCAGGCGGAAAAGGCTGCGCATGCCGGCTGAGCTGTTTCAGTGACTGTCCATAACTGCCCAGGCTATTCATGGACAGTCGCTTAGCATGACCGACTGGACCACCCCCGCCGACCTGCGCGCTCGCGTCCTGCGTGAATGGCAACGTGGCCGCTTGCTCGCCGCGTCATTCGGCGACGCACCACTGTATCCATGGCGAATCACCTTGAAAGGCCCCGGCAGCGCGACCCTGACCGAACAGTTCGACGCGGCTCGGCAGTGGATACGGCTTTTGGCGGAAGCCGAAAAAACCGAGAACGGCGCGGGCTATCGGCTGGAATTTCAGGAGATCAACCATCGTCAACTGGGCCGCAATCGACTGCCGGTCGCGGCCTGGCTCGACAGCGAGGCGGACGCGCTGGCCTTGATAGGCAAGCGGCGCGAGGCGGCGCGCTTTCGGCAACTCGCCGAAACCATCATCCAAGCCTTCCCGCCGCTGCGCGACTGGATCGCCAAGCGCCCGCTACGGGTGCTGGAATATGCTGATGATTGGCCGGCATTGCTGGGCGTGCTGGGCTGGGTCATCGCGCACCCGCGTCCAAACGTCTACTTGCGCCAGATCGACGTGCCCGGCGTGCACAGCAAGTTCATCGAACGCCAACGCGGTTTGCTGGCCGAATTGTTGGATCTGGCGCTGCCGGCCGCTGCCATCGATCCCTCGGCATCGACTGGCATGGCGGGCTTTGAACTGCGCTACGGCTTCCGCGCCAAGCCAGCGATGATCCGCTTTCGTTTGCTGGATGGCGCATTGTGCGGGTTGACCGACCTCGCGGTATCCGCCGATGAATTCGCCCGCTTGGCACTACCTTGCAGCCGAGTATTCATGACAGAAAACGAAATCAACTATCTGGCTTTTCCGCGCCTTCCCGAAAGCCTGCTGATCTTCGGCGCCGGTTACGGCTTCGACCATTTGGCTGTGGCGGATTGGTTGCTGGAGCGCGAAATTTACTATTGGGGCGATATCGATACGCACGGCTACGCCATCCTCGATCAGTTGCGCAGCCACTTTCCGCAAGCGCGTTCGCTGCTGATGGATCGCGCCACCTTGTTGGCGCATCGGACCTTGTGGGGGCGGGAAGATACGCCAACGCAACGCGACTTGAGCCGCTTGCATCCCGAAGAAGCCAGCCTCTACGACGACTTGCGCCGCGACCGCCTGGCCCCGGCGCTGCGTCTGGAGCAGGAGCGCATCGGCTTCGCTTGGGTGGAAAACATGCTGGCGCAGGTTTGCACGTAAAAAAGCGAACCCTACGTTACATACTCAGTCGTTCGCGAATGAGCGCAGCGCCTGGTTGACCGAAAAATAGGCGCCCAACCAGCCTAAAAGGGTGCTGAGGCCGAGCAGGGTGATCAGTTCCAAGATTCCCAGGTTGGCGAGATCGAAGCTTGCTCCGTAGGCGGCAGCAACTTGAGCGACGCTGTTTTCGATGAAATAGCCGCCCAGCATGATGATCAACCAGCCGGCGAGGCCGCCGATCAGGCCTTGAATGCCGCCGAAGTAAAGGAAGGGACGGCGGATGAAACGGTCGGTGGCACCGATCAATTGAGCGACTTCGATTTCGTCCTTCTGTGCATAAATCTGCAACCGGATGGTGTTCGCGGTGATCGCGGCGAGCGCCAGGCCGAGCAAGGCTGCGAGCAGGAAGACGAGGTTTCGACCCAGCCCCATCAGCGCTGAAAGCCGTTTGATCCAGTCGGTATCCATCACCACCTGCTGCGTCGATTCCATTTCTTTCAAGCGATTGCTCAAGGCTTCCAGCGCCGCCGGACTGCTTTCTTTCGGGGTGATGATCAGCGTGTCCGGCAGCGGGTTGGCGGGCAGGCCGGCGGTGATGTCGGCGAGGCCGGCGGCTTCCAGTTTCTTGATGCCTTCGTCTTTGCCGATAAAGCTGACACGCTCGATGTCGGCATCTTTCGCCAGACGGGCGGCAAGCGCTTTGCTTTCTTGCGTCGGGACTTCGTTTTTGATGAACAGGGTCAGTTCAACCTCGGGCTTGACGCCGCCAGCGGCCCGGTCCAGGTTGCTCAGCAGGACATACAGTCCGCTCGGCATGGCGACCGCGACGCCGATCACCAAGAGGGTGAACAGAGTGGAAAGCGGCGCGTCGCGAAAACGCCCGGCGGCAATCTTGAGGCTGTGCAGATGGTGGGCGATCCAGGCGTTCATGCCACCATTTTTCCGTAAGCGAGGTTGATGGAACGGCCGCCATAGCGGTGGATCAATTCCTGATCGTGCGTCGAAATAACCAAGGTGACGCCGACCTCATTGAAGGCGCGGAACATGTCCATGATGTCGCGCGCGTAAGCGTCATCGAGGTTGGCGGTGGGCTCGTCGGCGAGCACCAGCGCCGGCCGGCTGACAATGGCGCGAGCGATGCAGAGACGTTGCTGTTCGCCGCCAGAAAGCGTGATCGGTCGGGTTTTTTCCTTTTTCAGCAGCCCCACTTTGTCGAGCGCGGCGCGCACCCGTTTGGCCGCATCCGAGCCGGTCATGCCCTGGATGTGCAGCGGCAACAGGACGTTGTCAAACACGCTGCGGTCGTAAAGCAGTTTGTGGTCCTGAAAGATCAGGCCGATGTTGCGGCGGAAGAAAGGCAGTGCCGGGCGTTTCATGCGGCCGACATTCTGGCCGTTGACGACGATGTTGCCACTGGTAGGGCGCTCAATGGCGGCGATCAACTTCAGCAAGGTACTTTTTCCGGCGCCGGAATGGCCGGTAAGAAACACCAGTTCACCTTCATCGATCGTTAACGAGAGGTTGGACACCGCCTCATGCCCGCCCGGATAACGCTTGGTGACTTCGGCAAGCTCGATCATGCAAATAGCGCATCCACGAATTCGGCGACCTGGAACGGCTGCAAATCCTCCAGCCCTTCACCGATACCGATGAAGCGAACCGGCACCGGTTGCTTCTTCGCCAAAGCGGCAATGACGCCCCCCTTGGCGGTGCCGTCCAGCTTGGTCATGACCAGACCGGTGAGGCCCAGAGCTTCATCGAACGCTTTGACCTGGGCCAAAGCGTTCTGGCCAATGTTGGCATCAAGCACCAACAAGACTTCGTGCGGCGCGCTGGAATCGGCTTTCTGGATAACGCGCTTGACCTTGCGAATTTCGTCCATCAGATTCATTTGCGTCGGCAGCCGACCGGCGGTATCGGCCAAAACGACATCGATACCGCGCGCTTTGGCGGAGTGAATGGCGTCGAAAATCACCGCCGCCGGGTCGCCGCCTTGCGAGGCGATCACTTCGACGTTATTGCGTTTCCCCCACTCGGCCAACTGTTCGCGCGCGGCGGCGCGGAAGGTGTCGCCGGCGGCCAGCAGCACGCTTTTGCCTTCCGCCTGAAAGCGGCAGGCCAGTTTGCCGATGGTGGTGGTTTTACCCGCGCCATTGACACCGGCCAGCATGATGACAAATGGCTTCGCGGTATTGATGTCGAGTGGTTTTTCGAGCGGCATGAGTAATTCGATAAGCTCGCTTTTGAGCGCGGCCTTGAGTTGTTCGGCCTCGGTCAGGCGTTCTTTTTTGACTCGGGCGCGCAGCCGATCGGTCAGGTGTTGGGTGGCATCAACACCGACATCGGCCGACAGAAGCACGGTTTCGAGTTCTTCGAACAGCGCTTCGTCGATCTTCGCACCAACGCCGAAAAGGACGGCGATCTGCCCAGTGAGCGCGCCGCGTGTGCGCGACAGGCCTTGTTTAAGGCGCTGCGCCCAGGACAGGCGTGGCGCTTCCTCAACCTCGGCAACAGGTGCGGCGGACGCTTCGACCACAACTGGAGCAGGGTCGGTTTTGCTGGCTTTGAAGAAACTAAACACGAGAGGAGTCGGTCATTGGCTGCGCAAGTACTGCATTGAGTGCTTATAAATTCTATCATGCGAGCCCTTTTCCTTATGCCCTCTCCTCCCCTCATGAAACGATCTCTTGGCGTTCTTGGCTTGTCTTTGGCGATAGTCATGCCGGTGCAAGCGGAAATTGTCGAACAGACCTTGCCGAACGGCCTGAAAGTCATCGTCAAGACCGACCGGCGCGCGCCGGTGGTGGTGTCGCAAGTCTGGTATCGAGCCGGCAGCATGGATGAAAGCTACGGCAGCACCGGCGTCGCCCACGTGCTTGAACACATGATGTTCAAAGGCACCAAGGATGTACCCGCCGGCGAGTTTTCGAAACGCATCGCGGCGGCCGGGGGGCGCGAGAACGCGTTTACCTCGCGCGACCACACCGCTTATTTTCAGACCCTGCAAAAGGATCGGCTGGCATTGGCGCTGAAATTGGAGGCCGATCGGATGGCGAATCTGGTTTTGTCGGCGGATGAATTTGCCAAGGAAATCAATGTGGTAATGGAAGAGCGCCGCATGCGCACCGAGGACAACCCGCAAGGCAAGTTGTATGAGGCGCTGATGGCTACCGCCTATCAATCGCATCCTTACCGGCATCCGGTGATTGGTTGGATGGACGATCTGAAAAACATGACTGTCGCCGATGCCCGCCGCTGGTATGAAAACTGGTACACCCCGAATAATGCAACGCTGGTGGTGGCCGGTGATGTCGATCCAGCCCAGGTGTTTGCCTGGTCAAACCAGTATTTTGGCGGCATTCCCAGCCGCGCTTTGCCGGAACGCAAGCCGCAGCGAGAGCCGGATCAGCTTGGCGTAAAGCAGGTCACCGTCAAAGCGCCGGCCAAATTGCCGGTGGTGGCGCTGGTCTGGCAAGCGCCGCAGTTGCGCGATCCAGTGAACGACTGGGAGCCTTACGCATTGGAAATCCTCGCCGGGGTGCTGGATGGACACGCTTCCGCGCGTTTGAACCAATCACTGGTGCGCGATAAACAAATCGCCACCGAGGCGAGCGCCGGATATGACTCGATCGCACGCGGTCCGGGCCTGTTCTCGGTCGATGCTTCGCCGGTAGAGGGACAATCCGTTGCCGTGGTGCAGACTGCACTGAAAAATGAAATCGCGCTTCTGATCAAGGAGGGCGTCAGCGAAAACGAGTTGAATCGGGTCAAGGCGCAGGTGCTGGCGAGCCAGGTTTATCAGCAGGATTCTTTGTTTTATCAAGCCATGCAGATCGGCGAGTGGACCACTGCGGGGCTGGATTACACCGCGCGCGATACCCGCTACGCCAAACTCAAAGCGGTAACCGCCGAGCAGATACGCAATGTCGCGGCGAAGTATCTGGTCGATGACCATCTCACCGTGGCGGTGCTGGAGCCGCAGCCGATGCCCGAAGGCAAACCCGTGTTTCAACGTAATTTGATGGGAGTCGGTCATGCTCGCTAAGTTGTTGCCGTCTTTATTGGCTTCTTTACTAGTGGCTTTCTTGTCGGCAGCGAATGCTTGGGCCGGTCTGAATATTCAGCAATGGGAAACCACCCAAGGCGCGCGCGTGCTGCTGGTTGAAAACCACGACTTGCCAATGCTCGATATCAGCGTCGACTTTGCCGCCGGCAGCGTGCGCGATAGTCGGGAAAAATCCGGCCTGGCGAATTTGACTCGGCACCTGATGATGTTGGGAGCCGGGGTTTACAGTGAGCGCGATATTGCCGAGAAACTGGCGGATATCGGCGCGGAGATGTCGGGCCGATTCGATAGCGAGCGCGCTGGTTTTTCTTTGCGCACCTTGAGTGGCAAAGCTGAACGCGAGCAATCTGTCACCCTGTTAGCCGCCGTCATGTCGCAGCCCCGCTTTGATGCGGCGGTGCTTGAACGCGAGAAGGCGCGCGTGGTTGCCGGTCTCGAGGAGGCCGCCACAAAACCTGAAAGCATCGGTGCCAAGGCATTTCAGGCCTCGATTTATGGCGAACATCCGTATGCGCTGAATGAAGCCGGTGAGGTCGATACGGTAAAGAAGTTGCGGCAACCCGATCTGCTTGCGTTTCATCGCGACTTCTATCGGGCGAAGAATATGGTGGTGGCGTTGATGGGAGACGTCAGCCGCAACGAGGCCGAGGCCATCGCCGAAAGCTTGGCCGCCGACCTGCCGCGAGGCGAAGCGGCGCAGCCAATCGCGCCGGTTCTGGTCAAAGCGCAAGGCGAAGAAAACACCATTCCGCATCACGCCACACAAAGCCACTTATTCATGGGTATGCCGACGATCAAGCGTGAAGACGCCGAATATTTTCCGCTTCTGGTGGGCAACTACGTGTTGGGCGGCGGCGGTTTCGATTCGCGCTTGATGCAATCCATCCGGCAGAAAAAAGGCTTGGCCTACAGTGTTTACAGCTATTTCATGCCGATGCGGGAACTCGGACCGTTCCAGATCGGGTTGCAAACCAAACGTGAGGCGACGCGTGAAGCGGTGCAGACCGCGCGCTCAGAACTGGCCGCTTACTTGGCGGAGGGGCCATCGGAAGCAGAATTGAGTCAGGCCAAGAACAACCTCATTGGCGGATTCCCGCTGCGTATCGATAGCAACCGGAAAATACTGGAATATTTGGCGGTGATCGGCTTCTATGCATTGCCGTTGGACTGGCTGGATACCTATTCGGCCAAGGTGGATGCAGTAACGCGCGACGACATCCTGCGCGCTTTCCGCGCCCGCGTTAAACCAGAAGCAATGATGACGGTGATCGTTGGCGGCCAACCCGAGCGCACTGGCGAAGAAGGTGATGTTGAAGGTGTCCGCTAAGCCTCGCCGGGCGAACTCGGTTCGCATCATCGGCGGCGAATATCGCAGCCGGATTCTGCATTTTCCCGACCTCGACAGTTTGCGACCGACGCCAGATCGAGTCCGCGAGACGCTGTTCAATTGGCTCGGCCAGCGCTTGCATGGACTGACCTGCCTGGACGCGTTTGCCGGTAGCGGCGCACTCGGATTCGAAGCGGCATCGCGCGGCGCGGCGCGCGTCGTAATGCTGGAAAAAGACAGCAAGGCGCGCGATGCCTTGCGACAAAACACAGCGCTTCTGGCGGCCAGTTGTATCGATATTCAGCAACTCGATGCGCTGGCTTATCTTTCCCGCCCCGGCGAACTGTTCGACGTAATCTTTCTCGATCCACCATTTGATCAGGATTTACTCGCGCCCGCACTGCAAAGTGCCAAGACGCGAATGCGTCCGGGCGGTAAAATTTACGCGGAATCACCCACGTCATTAAGTCTTGATGGCTTTACTGTTTTACGACGCGGTCGCGCCGGACTTTCTCATTTTTGTTTGTTGCAGCCACTGGATTGACCCTTTTGAACACACCTCGTCGTGTCATCGTTTATCCGGGCACCTTTGATCCGCTCACCCGCGGACATGAAGATATCGTGCGCCGGGCGCTCAAGTTGTTCGATGAAGTGGTGGTGGCGGTGGCCGATAATTCGCCGAAACAGCCCTGTTTCAGCCTAGCGGAAAGAGTTGATCTGGCGTCTCAGGTATTGGCTGATTTACCTGGTGTGCGGGTGCAACCTTTCGATGGCTTGCTGGTCGATTTTGTGCGCAGCTTGGGCGCTCATATGGTGTTGCGCGGTTTGCGCGCATTATCGGATTTTGAATTCGAGTTTCAGTTGGCCGGAATGAATCGGCGCCTGGACCCGGAGATGGAAACTGTTTTTCTGACGCCGGCGGAACAGCATATGTTTGTTTCCGCCAGCATGGTGCGCGAAATCGCACGTTTACATGGGGATGTCTCGCCATTCGTGCACCCCCTCGTGGCCGGAAGACTGGTCACCCGATTTGCTTAACAGAACTTGAAAAGGAAATTCGCATGGCTTTGATGATTACCGATGAATGCATCAACTGTGATGTATGTGAGCCGGAGTGCCCAAACGACGCCATTTCACAGGGCGAAGATATTTACATCATTGATCCGAACAAGTGCACCGAGTGCGTCGGACATTTCGACACCCCGCAGTGTCGCGAAGTCTGTCCAGTCGATTGCATTCCACTGAATCCGAATTACGTGGAAGATCAAGATCAGTTGATGGCCAAGTACAAGAAGCTGACCGCAGGAAAATAACTCCGAGGGTTGGATTTTCCGTTCCAGCTGCGCTTCCACGCTTATGCGCGGAAGCGCTTTTTCATTGCTGCGGTTCAGGCCGCCAATCTTTCCTCGTGGTGCGCGGCTGGAATCAGCGCCGCCCGGATGCCTTCTGAAAGACTGGTCAGTTCGACGTGCTGTCGCCGGACTTCGATGTGCATCTGGTCGAGCTCACCAATACGATCATCCAGCGTGTCAGCCGCTTTATGGATACGTTTGACGCTTTCCAGGCGGCGGCGTAGCTGCATCTGATGTTCGCGAACCTGCCCTTCCATCGGCGACATGACCGCCTTCAGCCAGTTTTCCACATCTCTGTTCAAAATTTCGAACACCTGCACTACACGGCTCGCCAGCGTCTCGAAGAAGCGTGAAGTCAGGGTGTACTGTTCCGTCGTAAGGAAGGTGTAGAAGTTATTGAATTGCTGGTCATAGGCCTCTTCCAGACGCTGCATTTCCTTGCGGTAACGCAGCATGGAGAAGGGCGGTATGCTGATCAGATTGATGCCATGTTCCAGGTTCAGCTTGCGATACATGGCTTCCATCATCTTGTTGATTTCTTCGATCTGATCACTGGCGCTTTCCAGATGCAGATCGACACCCTTGAAGAAATTGCTCATGGCGTCACGGATGCCTTTGGTAAAGCTGCTCTTCACCATGCTTTCGCGGGCGCTGCGAACTTCGTCGCGCAGCACATCCATGCCGATTTGCGAAAACAGTTTGATACTTTGCTGTGAGTAGACCGAGCGCAGGGCCTGAAACTGCTGCAAGCCACGTTCAAAGGTTTCTTTGTCGGCGGTGATCTTGGTCATGATGTGACCGACCACATCCTCATTCTTGCCTTGCAGGCCTTTCAGCTCGTTCAGTTGTTCCTCGATTCCGCGCTGCCGGGCCTCCACCAACGCCAGGCTGTTGTCGAGCAAGTCACCCAATTCGGCTTCGGTCTGGTCGCGCACGATCGCCTGCTTGGAGGCAATCAACTCGTCCGACAGCGCTTGCTCCAGCGCGGCCAGGCGACTGCGCTTCAGCAAGGCTTCGTCACCGTTGATTTTCCCGAGCAAGCCTTTCTGGGCGGACACAGGAAAAATCTGGCTTTCATCTATGCCCAACAATTCGGCGCAGGATTTAACCTGATTGTCGATTTCGGCGTTGATTTGCGCCTCGGTCTTGAGGTCGTCCCAGAGACCGTCGATTTTGTTCAGCGCAACCAGACGTCCACGGTTTTTGCCCCGCGCATAGATGTGGCTGCGCCAGACTTCGATATCGGATTTCGTAACACCCGTATCAGCGGCGAGAACAAACAGCACCGCGTGGGCGTTGGGCAGCAGGTTGAAGGTAAGTTCCGGTTCCACACCGATGGCATTCAGGCCGGGGGTGTCGTAAACAACGAGCCCTTTTTCCAGGAAAGGATGCGGGAAGTTGATAATGGCGTGTCGCCATGCCGGAATGGTCACGCTGCCATCCGCGTTCTGATTCATGCTGGCCTGCGGGTCATCCGGGATGAACAGGCCAAAACGGGTGGCTTCTTCCAGCGAAACGGTTTTGACCCGGCAGACTTCCAGCATGGCCTGCGTCACACTGTCAGCCGACGAAGTATCCATCGGGACCACCGTCCACTCGTCCGGATAGCCCTTGTACTCGGAAATAGTGGCATTGGAACTACGCGTCTCGATGGGTAACAGTTCGATCATCGGCTTTCTCGCCGAATCGTAGAGCAACTCGGTCGGGCACATGGTGGTGCGGCCAGCGGTGGAAGGAAGCAAGCGCTGTTTCAGATCAGACAGGAAAATCGCATTGATAAGCTCTGATTTTCCACGCGAAAACTCGGCGACAAAGGCAACATGCAGCTTGTCTTCCGCCAGCCGATCAATCAATTGCTGCAGGCGGAGATCGCGTTGCGAGTCGTTCAGATCTTCTTTACCCAGCCAGGCTCGGTAATCAGAAATTCGGCGCGATAGTTCTCTGCGCCATTGGCTGTATGCCTCGAAGTTGTTGACGAGAGATGCGGTGGTCATCGGTCTGCCTCAGCTATATTGGCTATATTTGGCGGGTTTTGTTGCCGGGACTCTAGCATAAAAGCCTTTCCTGATAAGGACTCGGCACGCACCTTCCGTGCCGACAAAGCCACCTCTCAGCGACTTTGACAACACGGGCAAAAGAAACTCGAACGGCCGTTCTGTCTAATTTGGCGGATGCCTGCGCCGCAAGCATGGCAGGCTTCACCATTGCGGCCATAAACAAAGTAGCTTTGTTGAAAATAACCTGGGTTGCCATGTCCATCGACAAAGTCGCGCAACGTGCTGCCGCCCGCCGCGATTGCTTTGGCCAATGTTTCGCGCACCGCATCAACCAATCGTGCGCATCTCGGTCGCGATAGTTTTCCCGCCGCCAAGCGGGGGTCGATGCCGGCATGAAACAACGATTCATTGGCGTAAATATTGCCTATGCCCACGACCAGGCTGGCATCCATCAAGATCAGTTTGATCGCGGTTTTCCGGCCCTTGCACAAGGCGTGCAAATAATCGCCGTTGAAGGCTGCAGTCAATGGCTCGACGCCAAGATGCGCGATCAGCGGATGACGGTCGGGGTCTTCGCTCCAGAGCAGTGCGCCAAAGCGGCGTGGATCTCGGTATCGAAGCACGTTGCCATCATCCAGCAGCAAATCGAGGTGATCATGCTTTTCAGGCTCGATTGCGGCATTGCAGAGACGCAAACTACCGGACATGCCAAGGTGCATGATCAGCGTCCCGTGATCAAGTTGCGCCAGCAGGTATTTGCCACGGCGACCGAGGCGATTGATCCTTTGCCCGCGCGTCAGGTGATCGAGATCGGGCGGTACCGGCCAGCGCAGGCGTGCTTCTCTGACGCGAGCGCCTTGTAGCGTCCGATTTTCCAGGTGTGGCGCCAGGCCGCGATATACAGTTTCGACTTCTGGAAGTTCAGGCATGGTGGGCGCGATCAGAATTGGGTTCTGCTAAGGTCATGTGAAGGATTGATTCGACTGATTGCCGGTTCACCCCACCCTGAAACAAGTGCGGCGTGAAACATCAGCCGCGAGAGAGTGATCCGCAAACTTCGCAGCCAGCGTCTTTTTTCAGTCGCAGACTACGCCAGTCGGCGCTTAACGCCTGGTGCAGTAAAAGCCGGCCGGAAAGGCTTTCTCCCGTTCCAATCAAAAGTTTCAATGCCTCCATTGCCTGGATCGAGCCGACCACGCCAACCAAAGGGGCGAAGACGCCGAACTCGGCGCAACGCATTTCCGCGTCACTGGCGTGTTCCGGGAACAGGCAGGCATAGCAAGGAGCACTTGCCTGACGCAGATCAAACACGGCGATCTGGCCGTCGAAGCGCACAGCAGCACCGGATACGAGCGGTTTGCGATGCTTGACACAGGCGCGGTTGACGGCATGCCGGGTAGGAAAGTTATCAGAGCAGTCGAGCACGACATCGGCTGCCGCGATGGCGGTATCCAGTGCATCGCCTTGCAGACGTTGTTTTATCGCACTGATCCGAATTTCCGGGTTCATTGCGCGAATACGCTGGGCGGCGGATTCGGCCTTGTTGACGCCCAAGCTGGCCATGTCATGAGCAATCTGGCGTTGCAAGTTGGTCAGTTCAACCACGTCGTCATCAGCCAGGGTAATGTGTCCAACACCGGAGGCGGCAAGATAAAGCGCCACCGGCGAACCAAGACCACCGGCGCCAATGATCAGGGCGTGCGAGGCAAGCAGCTTGTCTTGTCCGGCGATGCCAATCTGGTCGAGCAGAATGTGGCGCGAATAGCGCAGCAGTTGGTTGTCATTCATGGCGTCTTGGCGTCTAGCTATTAGCCTGCTTGGCTATTGGGCTATTTGTATTGCCGCCATTCCGCCGGGGTTTCGTCATGATCGCCATGTGGCCGTTTGGTCCAGGCCTCGATGTGAGCGGGGTAGTTTTTGGTACGCGGCGCCGGCTTGCCCAGGTTCTCCCGTTGCACCCGCTCAACGTAATAGGCCAAATTGCGCTTGATCCGAATCAGCAGACTCCCTTCAAGATGAAATCCTTGCGCCCAGAGGAGATTTTCGATGTCTTCCAGAGAATGTTCAGCGATGCAGTATTCAATCTCCGCGCTGAGCGGCCCCAGCCGGCTTGCCCGCACTCCGGGAAGTTGGGTGAGCAGGCCGAGAGCCGCTTCCAATTGGTCGGGCGGCAGCGGATGGAAAACGATTTCGCGACGTTTAAGAATGTCGCAAGCGGTCGGCATTTTCGCGCGCCTAATTTTTCCGGCTTTGCAGAAGCGACAGGCCCTTGAGCAGGGTCAGCGCCTGATTGAACTGATAGTCGGTTTTACTGACGATCTCGCCGGGTTCCAGCTTTGGTTTGCCGTGACTTTTACTGTTGCCAGCGTTGTCATCCTTCGGTTTTTCGCTCTTGCCTTGGTCTTCGACAGGTTTGTTGTTGCCGGCTTCGGGGTCTTGATTGTTGCTCAAGTGCTTGTCCAGGTCGGCTTCACGCACTTCCATCTTGGCGCTGTCGGCATTCGAAATAGTCGCGTCTTCAACAATGATGTCGGGCGTGATGCCTTTTGCTTGAATGCTCCGCCCCCCCGGCGTGAAGTAACGCGCGGTAGTCAGTTTGATGGCGGTGCCGTTGTTGAGCGGCAAGATGGTCTGCACCGAACCTTTACCAAATGTTTGCGTGCCCAGAACAAGAGCGCGCTTGTGGTCCTGCAGGGCGCCAGCGACAATTTCTGAAGCCGAGGCGGAGCCGCTATTGACTAGTACTACCATCGGCACATCCTTGCTCCAGGCCGGCAGATTTTTCAGATAGTCGCTTTCACCGGGGCGCAAGTAGTTCTCGCGCGCATTGGTCAGGCGCATCTTGGCATCTTCAGTACGGCCGTCGGTATAAACCACCAAGTCGCCCGGCTTCAAGAACGCGCCGGAAACGGATACCGCTGTGTTGAGCAGACCACCCGGGTCATTGCGCAAATCAAGGACCAGGCCTCTAAGGCTATTGGTCTTGTTTTGCTCTTGCAGATCTTTCAGTGCGCTCACCAGGTTTTCACCGGTATGTTCCTGAAACTGGGTGATACGAACATAACCGAAGTCAGGTTCAACCAATTTGTGTTTAACGCTCTTGATCTTGATGACGGCGCGGGTAAGGGTCAGCGTCAGAGGTTTGCCTTCGCCTTTGCGCACTATGGTGAGGACGATGTCGGTGCCGGGTTTGCCGCGCATTTTCTTCACGGCGTCATTCAGCGTCATGCCCTTGACCGGGGTGTCATCCAGTTTGATCACCAGATCGCCGCTCTTTACGCCGGCTTTGAACGCTGGCGTATCCTCGATCGGAGAGACGACTTTGACAAAACCATCTTCCATGCCGACTTCGATGCCCAGACCGCCGAATTCACCTTGCGTACCGACCTGAAGCTCCTTGAAGGCTTCATCGTCAAGATATGAAGAATGCGGATCGAGGCCCGACAGCATGCCGTTGATAGCTTGCGTGATCAGCTTCTTGTCTTCAACCGGTTCAACATAATCGCTCTTGATCTTGCCGAAAATCTCGCTGAAGGCACGGAGATCTTCGATCGGCAGCGATTTGACTTCACGCTCGGCGATAGCCGGATAGTTGAGCGTCAGCGCGGCGCCAAAAATGATGCCGATACCGATCAGACTGAATTGTTTGAGCTTGCCTGACATGATGCCTCTTGATTGTGCAGAATGATTTCTGAGTACACGTTGCTGAAAGAATTCCCGAGTACCGGTCGCCCCGGTTCAAGGGGTGAAATCATTTGACCCATGACATCGGATCGAACGGATTTCCTTGATGCCGCAATTCGAAGTAAAGGCCGGGTTCGTCTTGACCGCCTGTTGACCCTACCGTGGCCACCACATCGCCCGCGCGCACGGAGTCTCCCGGCTGCTTATACAAGCTTTCATTATTACTGTACAGACTGAGATAACCGGTGCCGTGATCAATAATCAGCAAGTTACCGAAGCCACGCAACCAGTCGGCGAAAGCGACTTTTCCACTGCCAACCGAGCGCACTTCATGGCCTTGGCGCGCCCGGATGAACAAGCCCTTCCAGGCGGGGCCGCCACCTTCGCGGTTCTGGCCGAATTTGTTAAGAATCTCGCCCGCCACAGGAAGCGCCAAGCGGCCTTTCAAACGCGAGAAATTGAGTCCAGCCAGACTTGCATCGACGACCTCTTTGACGATCTGACCTGGCTTGGCGGTATCTGAAGCATGCGGTTTTGGTTTAACTATTTTTGCGGCTTTAGCGTTTTCAGCGGCAAGGCGCGCGAGTTTTTCAATCAGACGGGTCAGGCGTTTTTCGTCGCGCACCAAGGTGTTGATCTCTTTGCGTTGCAGCCTGATCTGGGCGGAAAGTTTGTACAGGACTTGTTGGCGAGCCTGCTTTTCGGCCTCCAGCGTTTTCTTTTGCTCGACCCGCTCTTGCTTGATGAGGGATAAAGCGTTGTTTTGTTCAAGTGTATTTTCTTGTAACACTCGTAACTGATCCAGGCTGGCGCGATGTTGGCGGATGAGTTCGGCGCGAGCGCGACCGATATACGCGTAATACTCGATATTGCGCGCGACTTCGCCCGGGTTTTGTCCGTTCAACATCAATTTGAGTGCATCGTTACCGCCCTGAACGTAATGTTCACGGAGTAGTTCAGCGAGGTGTATTTGCTGACTGCTGATCTCCGCCTCGGTGGTTTCGGTATCGCTGGCCAGTTGCTTCAGGGTTTGCGCAAGCTTGCGCTGGCGCGATTCCAGGTTACGCAGACCTCGATTGGTATCGGAAATACTGCGCTCCGATTCTTTCAAAGCATCGGTCACTTCCGATTGGTCTTCGTGCGTTTGTTCCAGTTCCGCCTGTAGCGCCTGTATGCGCGTCCGCAGATCTTTCAGCTCATCCTGCTTGCCCGAGTCCGCCGTGACCTGAGTTGATACCGCTAAGCAGAAGAGCAGCAAGGCGTAAAAAATACGCACGGCGCTTATTCGAAATTGACGAGGGGATGCCCCGTCATCTCCATGGGTTGCGGCAAATCCATCAGTTTCAAAATGGTCGGCGCAATGTCTTCCAATGCACCGCTGTGTTTCATTTTGGCTGGTCGACCGACATACAAAAACGGCACCAGATTGGTGGTGTGTGCCGTGTGCGGCTGATGTGTGATGCTGTCACGCATGGTTTCGGCATTTCCGTGGTCAGCAGTGATCAGGACTTCACCGCCAATCGACTGCATTGCCGTAACCACCTGACCCAGACAGATATCGACTGTTTCCACCGCTTTCACCGCTGCGTCCAGAATGCCGGTATGGCCAACCATGTCACAGTTTGCATAGTTACAAATGATGGCGTCGTATTTACGGCTTTTGATCGCTTCGATCAGTTTTTCAGTCAGTTCGTAAGCATTCATCTCCGGCTTCAGGTCGTAGGTCGCCACTTTCGGTGACTGCACCATGATCCGATCTTCGCCTGGATAGACCGTTTCTTCGCCACCATTGAAAAAATAGGTGACGTGCGGGTATTTCTCGGTTTCGGCAATGCGTAACTGACGTAAACCGAGCTTGGAGATATATTCGCCAAAACCGTTGCGTACATGATCCGGCGGAAAAGCCACCGGCACGTCGAACTCCTCGCTGTACCCCGTCAAAGTGCAGTAATTCGACAGTTTGGGCACGTATTCGCGTTCGAATTCCTTGAAGTCGGGCTGGATGAATGCCTTGGTGATTTCGCGCGCACGATCGGAACGGAAGTTCATGAACACCACCGCATCGCCATCCTCGATGCGTATGGGATCACAACCTGGATCAACGATGGCGGTGGGCTTGACGAATTCGTCGGTTTCACCGCGTTCGTAGGCCATTTCCAGTGCGAGTCCGGCGCTGCGCGCCTGGTATTCGGCGCGACCCTGGGTAATCAGGTCGTAGGCCACCTTGACGCGGTCCCAACGCTTATCCCGGTCCATCGCGTAATAGCGGCCGACGATGCTGGCGATGCGACCGCCGCGCAAACCGTCCATTTTGTCCTGCAGGCAGCGGATGTACGCTTCAGCGCTCTTTGGCGGGGTGTCGCGGCCATCCAGGAACGCATGCACATAAACCTTGCCGAGACCTTCCCTCAGCGCCAGGTCGAGCATGGCGTGGATGTGGTTTTCATGGCTATGCACGCCGCCGTCGGAGAGCAGACCAAAAATGTGCAACGCACCACCGCCCGCCTTGAGCTTGCCGATTACTTCCTGCAAAGCAGGGTTGCTCGGGAAATAGCCGCTGTTGATGGCGCGGTCGATGCGGGTGTATTCCTGGTAGACCACACGCCCGGCGCCGATATTGAGATGTCCGACCTCGGAATTGCCCATCTGACCGGCAGGCAGACCCACCGCAGCTTCGGAAGCTTGGATCAGGGTATGCGGATATTCATGCCATAGCCGATCGAAATTCGGCTTGGCGGCACAGGTAATAGCATTGAAAGCGTCGGCTTGGCGGCAGCCAAAACCATCGAGAATCAGGAGAAGTACGGGCTTGAAGGCAACTGTAGGCATCAGTAGATTTTATCGTCTTTGGCAGTCGTTTTTTCGCGCGGTATTTTAGTATATTTGAATACTTTACGGGATATACTGGAATGACAGTTCAATTGAAGCAATCCATCGGTTGAAACTTTTTAACCACACCTCTATTACAACATTATCGGCAGTACGGAGCCCGCAATGATTACCGAGTCCACAGAACTCATCGACAAGGACGAACACATCGAACAAGCCTCGCGCGCGCTTAAAGCGATGTCGCATCCGCTCCGCTTGAAGATTTTGTGCGTATTGGGTGACAAGGAAGTCAGCGTGCAGGATATCGTCGAGAACGTAGGCACTTCCCAGAGCAACATTTCACAGCATCTGGCTATTTTACGGGACAAGGGCGTATTGCGTACCCGCAAGGATGCAAATCGCGTTTTTTACCGCGTTGGTGATACCCGTACGCTGCAACTGATCGGGATGATGCGCGATGTTTTTTGTGGATTCTCGAAATAGTCTGTTGCGTATTTTGCATCAACTGGAACGCGCCAAGTTGGTGTAGATGCTTATCGTTGTATAAAAAAAACTGATCATGTATATTAGTCCATACTAATATTTCTCGTTCCTTGAGGGGCGAGATCGGCGTCCCAAGGAGCGTTGTCATGAATATTTTTTTCTATACTCGCCGGTTGCTTCCTGCGGTGGTGTTAGCGCTGGTAAGTGCTGGCGCTGCTGCGGAAAAGCTGGAATTCAAACAGTGCGTCGATATCGCCCTGACCCAGAACGCGGACCTGGCGATCAGCCGCGCCCAGATTGAGCAAGCTGAAGCGGCAGTTTTGCAAGCGCAAGGCAACAAGATGCCGCGCGTTAATCTGTCGTTGACCGCGACACGCAGCAACGATGCTTTGAATGCGTTTGGCATGAAACTGGGCCAGCGCGGCGCTACTTTTGCTGATTTCGGGGCGGGGGAATTCAATCCCGCCAACCCGGATGTTCTGTCAGTCGCTCCGCGCGATCTGAACCGACCCGACGCGGTCAACAATTTCAATTCCCGTATCGAACTGCTGGTGCCGGTCTACAACGGCGGCATGGTGCAAAGCTATATCGACACCGCCAAAGCGTATGTTCGTGCAGCCCAGGCTGGCGACGAAGTCGCCCGGCAGCAAGTCACCAAGCATGTGTTGATGGCCTATCAGGGTGTGCATACCGCGCGCGCCTACATCAAGCTGGCCGAGGAAGCGCGCATCGCCGCCGAGGAATATGTGCGCATTAGCGACAAGCTGCATCGCCAAGGCATGGTGGTAAAGAGCGACGTGTTATCTGCAAAAGTCAATCTTGAGGACATCAAGGTCAAGATCGTCGAAGCAAAGAACGCTGAGGCGGCAGCACTTAATCAATTGGCTTTATTGATGGGCAAGTCGTTGGATGACGCACTGGATGTCGGAGAACCCGTGCAGCCCACTCTGCTGGCGGGCAGTCCGGCCGATTTACGCGCACAGGCATTGAACGAACACGCTGGTTTGCGCGCCATGCGCAATCAGATCGCTGGCGCCGGCGCACAGGTTGCAGCCGCGCGCGCGAGCAAGAAACCGCAATTCAACGTCATGCTGCGACAAGACTGGAATGACAAGAATCTTGGCCTGGAAGCCTCTTCTTATACGGTCGCCGGCGTCTTGTCCTGGGCGGCGTTTGATGGTGGCGTCAACAATGCCGGCATCGGCCGTGCCGAAGCGCAACGTTCCGAGCTGGCCGCCAAATTACGTCAGGCCGAGGACGGCATTGGCTACCTGGTTACCGATTCGCGTCGTAAAGCGTTGGAAGCTGAAGAAAAAATCGGCGCGCGGGAATCCGGGCTGGAGCAAGCACGGGAAGCGCAACGGCTTGTCAAAAAACGCTATGAAAATGGCATGGCAACGTTGATCGAGCTATTTGGCGCGCAAGCGCAGCTCGACAAGGCCAATGCGGATCTCGTCTCCGCCCGTTACGAACTTGCCGTCAATCGCGCTGAACTGAAGCGCGCGGTCGGCGTACTGCACAGCGAACAACTTTAAGCCGGAGTAAGACATGTCCAAGGTCACAATTATCAAACCACTTGTCATTGCCATTGCATTGGTCATCGCCGGCTGTTCCGGCGAAAAACCGGCGAAGACGGTTGCTTCCCCGCAGCGCAACGTGCAAGCCCAGACCACGTTGTTGCAAGCGCGTGAACAACTCGCCACCACGGCAACCACCGGCACTGTCGTCGCACTCGAATCGGTGCGTGTCGCTTCTCGTTTGATGGGCTACATCCGTGATATCGCGGTGGTCGAAGGCGAGTCAGTGAAAGCCGGGCAACGCCTGTTCAGTATCGATCCGCTCGATATCGAAGGTGCTGTCGAACAGGCCCGACTAGGGCTGCGCCAGGCGGAAGATGCGATGCGAGATGCCAAAGCTGATGCCGAACGTTTCGAGAATCTATTCAAAGAAGAAGTAGTCAGCCGCCAGCAATACGAAAAAATGAAACTCAATTACGACATCGCCGTTTCACGGGCGGCGCAGGCCAAGGCGGGTCTGGGCACCGCGCAGGGACAGATGCGTTATGCGACAGTCACCTCGCCAATCAATGGCGTGGTAACCCAGAAACTGGCCAACGAAGGCGATATCGCTGCGCCCGGACATCCGGTATTGATGCTGGAAAACCCGGCTCACATGCAAGTTCAGACTGCCGTCTCGGAAACTTTGTACAAGAGCATTCGGCAAGGTCAAAGCGTGATGGTGGAGATTGACGGCCTGGACCAACCGGTCAGCGCCAAGGTAGCCCGCTTGTCACCGGCGGCCGATCCGATGACGCATACCTATACGATCAAGCTCGATGTCACCTCACCCGGCTTGAAGAGTGGCGTTTTTGCACGCGTACTGTTTCCTACCGGGAAGCGTAGCGTGCTCGCATTGCCAGAGGCGGCGGTGCTTGAACGCGCCGGCATAATCGGCGTATTTGTGGTCAACGCCGAAGGCGCTGCTCAATATCGCATGGTGCGTGTCGGCAAGGCGGGAGACGGCCAGGTGGAAGTGCTGTCCGGACTCAATCCGGGTGAACGCGTGGTCACCAGCAATGCACAAGCGGTCAATAACGGCGACAAGATTTCCGGGTAAGGCAAAGCCATGAGCGCCCACGACACCCCAAATGAAACACCCATGAACCTGGCGGGCAAGCTCGCCCGGGGCTTTCTCACTTCCAAACTGACCGCCCTGTTCATGCTGGCGGTAACGCTGACCGGCCTGCTTGCGCTGGTGGTGACACCACGTGAATACAATCCGCAGATTGTCGTGCCGGCGGCCAACATCATCGTTGCCAAGCCGGGCGCGTCGGCTACCGAAATCCAGAATCTGGTGGTGAAGCCGCTGGAAGCGATCATGAACGCGCAGTCCGGCGTCGATCATACTTTCGGCTATGCAACCAATGATTTCGGCTTGGTCACCGTTCAGTTCAAGGTCGGCGAGAACCAGGAGGACAGCCTGGTCAAGATGTACAACCAGTTGATGCAGAACTGGGATCGCATTCCGCCCGGCGCGATGGAACCGATCATCAAGCCGATCAATGTCGACGATGTACCGATCATGACGCTGACGTTGACCTCGCAGACGCATGACGACTTCCGTCTGCGACAGGTCGGACAACGTTTGCTGGAGCATTTGCGTAATGTGCCGGGCGTCTCCTTCACGCAAGTCGTTGGCGGTCGTCCGCATGCGTTGAATGTCTGGATCGACCCGCAGCGCCTGGAAGCTGCCGGCATTACGCTGGATCGTATCCAGCAGATGATGAGCGCGACCAATGTCGCCGCGCCGCTGGGTGAGTTGATTCAAGATAACCAAAGTGTGCCGCTGCGCCTGGCCTGCTTTCTTTGCTCTGCCGAACGCATCGGCAATATCGTCATTGGCGCTTCGCCCGCCGGCGGTCCGATTTACTTGAAAGATGTCGCCAGCATCGAAGACGGCGCCACGGAAATCGAAGAATCCTCGCGCTTTGCTTTTGGCCCGGCAAGTGCCGGCAAGATGAATGGAGAACATCCCGCCGTGACGCTGGCCATCGCCAAGAAAGCCGGCACCAATGCGGTCGTCGTCGCTGACGCGGTGTTGAGCAAGTTGGAAGAACTCAAGTTGCAGGCGATTCCCGCCGGCATCGAGGTCGCCGTCACGCGCAACGACGGTGCCAAGGCCGACGCGGCGGTGAACGAACTGGTGATGCACCTGGGCATCGCCATTGCGTCGGTAGTTTTGATCCTGGTGGTCTTCCTCGGTTGGCGTGAGGCGGGCATCGTCACCATGACGGTGCCGCTGATTCTGTTTGTCGTGCTCGCGGTCGGACTGGCGTTCGGGCAGACCATCAACCGTATCACTCTGTTTGCGTTGATTCTGTCACTCGGCCTGCTGGTCGATGCGGCGATTGTGGTGATCGAGAACATTCATCGCCACCTGCATCATGGCTCCAACAAATCCTTTGCCGAAACCCTGGTCATCGCCACCAACGAAATCGGCAATCCGACCAATATCGCCACTATCGCGGTGATTCTGGCGTTCATCCCGATGGCCTTCGTCACCGGCATGATGGGACCGTTCATGCTGCCGATACCGTTCAACGTGCCGGTGGCGATGATCGCTTCCATTGTTATTGCCTACATGGTGGTGCCTTGGGCTTCCAATCTCTGGCTGGCGAAGAAGGCGGCTCGGGAAGCATTGGCGCGCACCCCGAGCCTGGAAGAGAAGGGCGAACAACAACAGGATGCACTGCAACGCGCCTATGTCGCGGTGTTGACGCCGTTGATCCGCTCCGGCGCAAAACGCAATATCACTTTCGTGGTCGTGCTTGCCCTGCTCGCGGGTGCCATGCTGATGCCGGCCTGGCAGTTCATCCGCCCCGCGGGCTTGAACGGGCCGCTGTCGATGTTCGGCGTTGAATTGAAAATGCTGCCGAACGACAACACCAACACCATGCTGCTGCAGGTCGACATGCCGGTCGGCACCGCGCTGGCCGCAACGGATCAGGTCGCCCGCGCGGTCGGCGAAGTGGTCGGCAAACATCCGCATGTGACCGACTATCAAACCTTCCTCGGCATGACCGCGCCGATCGATTTCGCCGCGCTGGTACGTGGCGACATGATCAAGCGCGGCAGCAATATGGCGCAGCTGCGGGTCAATTTTGTCGACAAACATCATCGGAGCGACGCCTCGCACGACATCGCCATCCAGCTCGACGAATCGCTCAAGACGGTGCGCCAACAGTTCCCGAATGCGCGCATCAAGCTGTATGAAACGCCACCCGGACCGCCGGTGCAGGCGCAGATTCTGGCCGAGTTGTACGGCCCGGATTACGACCTGCTGCGCGGCGCGGCGCCGGCGGTAAATCAAGCCTTCGAGCAGATCTACGGCATGGTCAACGTCGACAATTCGGTGACTGCCGATTCCGATGCCTTCCGCATCTTTGTCGACAATGAAAAGGCAGTCCTCGCCGGCATTCCCGCTGGACAGGTGGCAATGACGCTGCGCAATTACGTCAGTGGCTTCAAGGCCGGCATCGTACATTTGGAGAATGCGCGTGAGCCGATCGACATCTATGTCCGCTTGCCGCCTGAAATGCGTGCCAGCCCGGAGACGCTGATGAATCTTCGCCTGACCAATCCGCATGGCATGCAGGTTCCGTTGTCGGCCATTGCCAGCGTCAACCGGGTCAAGGTCGCGAA
>JFJP01038599.1_pt1 | contig 29152 bp, 17 predicted proteins | sample 431651 | NCBI WGS metagenome assembly JFJP01 (sample SAMN02602958, study PRJNA72255) | Microbial mat metagenome, whole genome shotgun sequencing project. | biome: fresh water; feature: sink hole; material: water; isolation source: purple microbial (photo- and chemosynthetic) mats found in... | reverse complement strand
ACTCACTCAGTATATGAGTCAAGGTTACTTACCAAACTTGCTGCAAAACACAAAGTTGCAACACAGATGGGTAACCAGGGTTCATCAGGTGAAGGTGTAAACCTTACTACCGAGTGGATTCAGAATGGTGAAATTGGCGAAGTAAGAAAAGTTGAAGCTTTCACTGACCGTCCTATATGGCCACAGGGACTAAACGTTCCTAAAGGTGAGTGGGTTCCTGATTCACTCAACTGGGATCTTTTCATAGGACCTGCTCCAATGCGTCCTTACAATAGTGTCTATACTCCATGGAACTGGAGAGGCTGGTGGGACTTTGGTACAGGTGCTCTTGGTGATATGGCCTGCCATATTATGCACCCGATCTTCAAAGGTCTTAAACTGCAATATCCCATCAAAGCTCAGGGAAGTTCAACACTTCTTCTTTCTGATTGCGCTCCAACTGCCCAGATGGTAAAACTTGTATATCCTGAAAGAGTTACTCCTAAAAATGCTAAGGTGAAATTACCACAGGTTGAAGTTATTTGGTATGATGGCGGCCTTCAGCCGGCAAAACCAGCCGGATGGCCAGCCGGAAAGAATATGAATGATTCTGGTGGCGGAGTTTTATTCCACGGTACAAAAGATACACTTGTATGCGGTTGCTATGGTGTTAACCCATGGTTATTATCAGGCCGTAAGCCTGAGGTTGCCAAAACAGAGCGCAGAGTGGAAGGTTCAAAACATGAAATGGACTGGGTACGCGCATGTAAAGAGTCTCCTGAAAGCAGAGTTGAGACAAAATCTAACTTCTCTGAGGCAGGACCATTCAACGAAATGGTTGTTATGGGTGTTCTTGCTGTAAGGTTGCAGAGTCTGAATAAAGAACTGGAATGGAATGGTGAGAAGATGGAATTTACCAATATCACTGATGCAGAGCAGATAAGAATTGTTAAAGAAGACAAATTCACTATTACCGACGGTCATCCTTCATTCCAGAAGGTATATACCAACCTGAAATGCCTGCTTAAGCAGTTTTAATAATAATAGAAAAGGCTGAATCTAATGATTCGGCCTTTTTAATTTCTCGCTAAGGCGCCAAGGCGCTAAGAATAGGGTTTCGTGTTTTTTATCTTTGCGACTTTGCGTCTTTGCGAGAAATTATAATCCCTTTAATCCAATTTCCCCTGCTACCTCCCGCATTCCCATAATACAATCTGTAATAAGATCATCTACACTGACTCCAAGCATCTCAGCTCCTTTTTCAATTACACTTCTGTCAACACCGGCGGCAAATTTCTTATCATTCCATTTCTTTTTAACCGATCTGGCTTCCATATCAAGCACACTTTTTGACGGCCTTACAAGGGCACTTGTAGCAACAAGTCCTGTCAGCTCATCAATGGCATATATTGTCTTCTCAAGTAACGATTCAGGTTTTACATCTGAGGCAAGTCCCCAGCCATGACTCAGCACTGCCCTGATATATTCCTCAGGCCAGTTATTCTCCCTCAGGATCTTTTCAGTCATAATGCAGTGTTGTTCAGGGTACATCTCATAATCAACATCGTGTATAAGCCCTATGATTCCCCATTTTTCTTCGTTCTCACCGGCTTTTCTTGCCATATATCTCATAACACCTTCAACAGAAAGTGCATGTTTTAGAAGGCTTTCTGTTTTATTATATCTTTTAAATAAATCGAAAGCTGATTCACGCGAGGGTATTATCTCCGGCATTGTATATAAATTATTTTATCTTAAGAACAGGAATTGTTTTATTTATGATTGCACCTCTGATATTTAAATAGTATACGGCAGGAGCAAGGTGAATATCAGGGAATTGTATAGTATTCTTTCCGATAACAACACTTTTTTCAAAATCATATAGTTTTCTGCCAGATACATTCGTAAGGGATATACGAAGTTTCTCTGCTAACTGCGAATTTATATATATAGTGAACTCATTCTCGATCGGATTCGGGAATACACTTAATGTTTCATTCAGCTTTGTATTTTCAATTCTGATTTTTACCGTATCATTTTTGAGATAATCATCCTTGTTATCGTAGCCGAATACAGAGATTTCATATATACCGTATTTCTTCATATCCGCAGGAACTGTAAAGGAGACTGTTACAGTATCACCATTTGGTTGTACCTGGTTATTGAAAGTCTGCAATACAGGGGGTTGCTTGCCATTGATGGAATAAGCAAGATTAAATTCATTCAGTATGTCTTTTCCTTCATTAAGTACCTTTACTGTAATTGTCTCAAGTCCGAATTTTTCTTTTGTTACAGGCTCTGTTAATTTAGCGACATGAAGATCTTTCTGGATATAGCTAACATATCCATTAACAGCAAAATCTATCATATCGAGATATGCACAATCTGTACCTCCCGATACTGATTGATCTTTCTTATATTTCCATTCCATTTTGTTGAGCCCTGCCGGTACTGCAACAACTCTCTTCGTCCATGGTACTTCACCTGACCTTTTGAAAATCTCTTTATCATTCAGACTGAATGACAGATAATCATAATTGGTTTCTGACGAAACCCTGTAATAGAATTTCAAAGAATCGGCAGTTGTATAAACTGTTTTTATAATTAGTGATGTTGTGCTGTTATGAGATATCGCACCGGATTTCGCTGAAATAATTCCGTCTGCAGAGCTTGTTGAGTTCATTGTCCATGGTATCTGACTTATATTTATCCATGGAAAAATACTGAAAGATGAAGCCTCAAAGCTCTCCCTGATCCTTCCAACCCGGAACGCAAAATCCTTTTTGATGAGGAAAGGAGTACAATCGAGAGTCGAATTAACTGAAACATTATATCCCGAGGGCACTGTCTCTGATAATTTTACAAGCACAGGAATATCAGTTATTTGTCCATACTTAAGTACTCCTGAATTCTTGCTGGGTTCAAGTATCGTTAATTCATTCATGAGGCTGGAAATACTTAACTGACCGGATATATCACTTGATCCCTGATTTTTCACTCTGAAAATAAGGTTGAAAGTCTCACCCGGCTCGGCAATGTAATCTCCGTCGCCAATAGTTTTGTCATCCATTATGCAACTGATAATCTGCAGATCAGGAGAATGGATAGTTATTTCAGTTGAATAGCGCTTTTCATCTTTACCGTCCTTAAGTAAAATCTGAATTGTCGCTGCAGATAAATCAGGTACATTTCCCTTAACTGTTATCTTAAGTTTGTCGGACAGGACTATTTGCGATTTAGCTGCAAGCGTTCCTATGTATGCTGAATCAGTGTTGACAGTTAACCATTCTGATGCAGACGATATTTTTGCATAAACTCCGGTTGCGTCTGTCAGCCCAAGGTTTCCTACTGTAAGTTTCATGAAAAATGTCTCAGAATAATCAGCCCTGAGATTGTTATTTCCCTGAATATCATTAATGCCAGTGGATGTTAAATTCAAAAACTCCTTATTAACTGTTGAAAAGCGTACTGTCTTGATTATCGGATACCTGTTCTGACCTGTTACTACAATCAGACACGAATCATTTGATAATCCGGGCATTTCAAGTACAGCAGAACCTGACGCACTTGCATATGAGGCATCCCATAATACGCCCGCACGTGAAACCGCTATATATGCAAAAGGCTCTATATTAAAAGTCATCGACGTGATTCCGTTTGGAAGGGTATCAGGAATTGTAAACGCAAACGACTTCGGCTGACCGATAATTGGAATTAAACTCGGATCGCCGATTACGTTGTAGGTCTCCCAGTAGTATTTTTTTCGTGCTGACGTACTCGCACTTACAGAAAGGTTTCCTGCATAATTAATCTGACCCAGAGTGTAATACCAGTCGGATGGAGATTCAGAATGTGTATGGAACAAACGGTCAAAAGCACCTAATCCGGTACCTGCATAAGTAGGATCAGCTGATATAGTGCCAATGGTACCAACCGACCAATAATAATCTTCATCCCAGTACGAATCGTTGGAACATCCAATAAAGCCTATTGCTCCCTTATTTTGAGACAAAACCATCCTGTTCCCAAGTGAATATTTCGTTGCAAATGCACCGGTTCTGCATGCGTTGCTTATTATGAGCGGATACATGTCTTTGTTCTTTAGCAGGGATGTGTCTGCAACTTTGAACTTAAGATGAAGCCATTCATTTTCAACGCCATGACCAGTATAGTTTATAAAGGAGGTGCCTTTATTTATGAGGTTGATTATTGAGTCTTTCTCGGTGTCAAGTGCTGAAGGATAATAAAAGTGACTCTCCTTTATACTGCTCTGTGCAGCCAGATAATTTGTTACCAGATATTTAAGCTGGCCGTTCATATATGTTGCATACCCTGCATCTGAACCTGCCGCAGCAATCGCCCCGTAGTAAAAATTATTCGTTGGTGCAAACTGAAACTTTTCATACTGTATAATTTTACCAAGTATCGATTTCAACTCGGTTGTGTCGGCAACAGGTAGCCTGCCTACATGCATTTCAGGTATGTAATCACCATTCCCGTCATACTCGCCGTAATACATGTCAGTAATCTGTCCGGTCCCGTAATATGGCACCCTGTTTATATCACCGATAATCAGAAGATAGTCAGCAGCCGGATCAGATTCGGTAGCTGAATTATATATTTTTGTGAGGGTATCTTTCAGTTGGGTATAGGTATTTCCTGCGAGTCCGGTACCTTTATATAATACCTGTACCCTGAATCCCTTCTGAGTCTTCCATTCAACAAACGGTTTAATATGTTTCTTAAAAGCAGTATCGGTTAAGATTATCATTTTTACAGGCTTATCGGTAAACCCCGGAACCACTTCTCCCGGATCTGCAGCCATCACACTTTCTGAAAGAGATTCAGCCGTGGAGGTGGATTCAGAAACTATTGATTTCGAAAAGGACTCATCTGATGAAGAAAATATGATCTCTATCTTCATTGATGTAATAACCTCAAGTACATTTGACTTGGGATTATATCTGACAGGAGATATAATCAGATTCGCCAGTTTCTTGTTCCTGACCGTGCCTATGTGTTCTATGCTTACTGTATCTGAAGCAATTATTCCTTTTGTTTCATATACAGATTTATCCAGTACAAATCGTTTTTTATTTTCCTGAGAAGTTTTTGCCTCACTCTCCTGCGAAGGATAAAGCAGTCCTCTTATGTTTTTAACTGAAGGCCTTATTCTTGTTGATCTGACTTCAGAGATTTTTATATTATAATAAGTGCCTTCAGGTATTGAAATAAGTTTACTGTAAACAGGAAGCTCAGGTCTGCCCGGCTTAACTGTAGGCATATGCTCCGGAATGGAAACACGATAAAATAAGCCGGCTTCATTATTTAAATTTTCAATGTAAATTTCTGGTAATGAATAGTCAATTCTGACAGAATTATTTTCGAATCGGACAATACTCTCCTGCAAACTACCATTTAACTGGTATTTGACACTTCTTTCTGCCTGTCCGCCGGCTGATGCTGATAAAAACAGAAAAACTGCCAGCAAAGCGGACTGTTTATTTCTCCCTAAACGCATCAATGTTAATTAATTAACACTATAACCTAAATTCTGATTGCAATTTACCAAAAATTAAAGAAAGAACGATTGTATCCTTAATAAATTTGATTAAAACATAAAATTCGTATTTTTATAGTGGATTTCGTACCATAAACGAATCTTAGCCTATATGAACCGAGCATGTTTAATTAAATACAAAAACTTGCATGAACAAAATCAACATGCGAGTTCCATCCGACCTATTAAAAATAATATTGTTCGGATGAAAAGGATTGCAATAGTTTTTATTCTTCAGAGTTTGTTGTTTAATGTAACGGGACAGGTTAATAAATATGGTGTTCCTATTATTAGAAACTATAGTACCCAAATGACACAGGGTTCAGAACAGAACTGGTGCATTGAGCAGGATATATTTGGGAACGTCTATTTTGGAAACCAGGATCGTGGGGTAATTAAGTATGATGGAACACAATGGTCGCAGATTAAAATCGGCAATAACCCGAGAATTTTCTCACTGGCATCAGACTCAAGAGGAGTTGTATTTGTAGGCGCTGCTTTTGAATTTGGTTATCTGCAACCTGATATTAAAGGAAAAACGGAATATATATCTCTTGCATCGCGAGTTGATTCTACTCCTGAGATAAGATATATCTACTCAACTGTTATATCCGGTAACAGGGTTTATTTTCAGGGACCAAAGATGATTTATGTCTATGATATTGATAATGATTCACTTGTTAAAATTAAACTTAAAGATTATAAACTTATTGATGCAATAAGGCTGGCTAAAATTAATGACAGAATGATACTTGCTGATAACCTGTCAGGCCTGTTTGAACTTAAAGAAAATATGCTTTCTCCATTGCCGGGAGGTGATTTCTTTAAAAAGATGGCATGCACTGTATTGTTACCTTTTGATGAAACGAAAATACTCATTGGTACTTTTTATGACGGGCTGTTTCTTTATGACTATACTACCGGTGAAATTAATAAAAGTTTCATAGACGATAAGCTTAATACAAAACTTAAGGAAGTAAGCATTTATGCCGGTTCCGTTCTGGCAAATGATTTATTTGCTATTGGAACCACAAACCAGGAAGGAATACTGATCTTCAATAAAAAAGGAGCTCTGGTACAACAAATAAAAAAGGAGAACTCTGATCTTGGCGACAATACGATAATAGCCATGCATTGCGATCCTCAAATGAATTCTGAGTTATGGATTGCCACTCAGGGAATTCTCAGTAAAGCCTACCTGAACATTCCTTTGACTCAGTTTGGTGAAAAACAGGGAGTTAACTCTGGGCTAAATCACATTACAGAATTTAACGGAAGTATTTATCTGGCTACAGATGCCGGAATTCTTAAAAGTAAGCTTAATAATGAGAATGAAATTGTTTTCGCAGAAGTAAAGGGAACAAATACTCAGGTTTTTCCTCTGGAACATATCAGATCCGGTTCCGGTGATTTTCTGCTCGCAGGTTCATTGAATGGGATACTTCAAATATCAAAGAATGATGTTGTCACAAGGGTTGAGCAGAATTGTCTTAACCTTCCCGGGAAGATTATTAAATATAATGCAAGCAGATTTCTTCAATCAGGTTTGGATCCGACTGTAGTTTACGCTGGTCTTATGAATGGAGGAATAATTGTACTTAAGTATAGTGGCTCAAAATGGTCGTATATCAGTTCTCTGAAGAAAATTTCAGGTGTTATATCTGGCATGGTAGAAAAGAAGGAGGGGGGAGTATGGTTTTTTACTGACGATCCGAATTCATTGTATTCTGTTACTTTCCAGGTAAATGACACTCTTCTCAGTGAATACGGTATTGATAAAGGTATTCCCGAGACTGATATCTCTTCAATTAGCACTTTTAACGGGGAAATATATGTTACAACTTCGGAGGGAATATTAAGATATGAGAAGTCTTCCGATATGTTCGTCAGCGATAACACTCTTACAGGTGGTTATTCTAAAGGACGGAATGTATCAAACCTATACCTCGACAATGATAAAGATCTGTGGTATAGCGGAATAGATAATGGTGTAACCGAGCTGCTTTTCAGAAAAAGCAATAATGCTGTTGAAAGTTATTCCGGAATTTTGAAGTTGCTTCCCAGTATTACAATGCTTGATATAATGGATATCGATAGCAAAATTTATATGCTCAAATCGAAATCCCTCTTCGTCGCGGATAAATCAAAACTGCTTAAAGATACCACCAGGGTAAATACATCTTTTGTCAGGATTACAGCCGGGACAGATTCAGTTGTTATGGAAGGAACTTTTTATACAACCGATAATAAAAACAGGAGAATCCCGGTCTTATCCAGCTCTCTTACAGACGTTCCTGAATTTGTTTATGATATGAATGAATTAAAGTTTGAATGGACAACACCAAACTTTACTGAAGAGCTGCTAATTGAATATAGCTATAAACTTGAAGGTTTCGATAACGACTGGTCAAAATGGGAGGGAATCTCCTATGGGAATACTATGGCTGCCCAGTATTCGAAAAAAGAGTATACAAATCTTCCTTTCGGTAAGTATTCATTTAAAGTCAGGACAAAAACACTGACCGGTCTGACCGGAAGTAGTGAACTTAGCTATGATTTTATTATTCTTAAGCCCTGGTATGCCACACTACTTGCATATGTGGGTTTTGCACTTATTGCTTTTCTTCTGATCGTAGCATTAATTAAAGCATATACTAAGAAGCTTAAGAACGAGAACATAAGACTGGAAGGTATAGTGGCAGAGAGAACCGCTGTAGTTGTCAAACAGAAGGAAGAACTTGAATCAAGTATACATTACGCAAGCAGGATTCAGATGGCCTTGCTGCCATCAGAAGCAATCCTTTCAGAGAATATAAAAAATTATTTTGTTCTGTTCAGGCCAAGAGATATAGTTAGCGGCGACTTCTACTGGATGACTAAGAGGGGAGAACGGCTTTATATCGTTGCAGCTGACTGTACAGGGCATGGTGTTCCCGGAGCATTTATGAGCCTGCTCGGAATGTCATTCCTTGATGAAATAATTGATAAAGAGACTGCTTTAAGTGCAAATGCCATTCTCAGGGAGTTACGACTTCATGTTACTGAATCGCTGAAACAGGTTGGCAGCGATGACGAAGCTAAAGACGGTATGGATCTGGCTCTTCTCGTTATTGACTTCGGTGCTAAAAAGGTTGAATATTCCGGCGCCTATAATCCATGCTTCAAGGTAAGAAGACTTACTGAAGAGGAGTCCAGGATCAGGCAGACCGACACTTCAGATGATTCAGATGGTTCATTATCAGATGGTAAGTATATACTTGAAACAATCAGGGCCAGCAAGATGCCTATTGGTATCTCATCAAAAATGAATGAAGAGTTTGTTTTTCACGTTGACCCATTGGAAAAGGGAGTTTCATATTATTTATTCTCAGATGGTTATATTGATCAGTTTGGCGGACCGAACGGAAGAAAATTCATGAAGAAAAACTTTAAGAAGTTTATCCTCGGAATGCAGGATCTTTCTATGACAGAACAAAGAGATCTGCTTGAAAAGAATCTTCTTGAGTGGAGAGGAATCTCACCTCAGATTGATGATATCCTGGTTATGGGGATCAGGATAGATTAGTGATGGAGTGATGGAGTAATGGAGTAATGGATGCCTGGAATATTGGATGATTTTGAAGATAGTGTGTAATAATTAATATGTATTATGAGTTCTATAAAAGTTGAAGGTGTAAAAAGAATTATTCTGACCTTATTTATTTCTACTATGACTATCTCAGGATTTTCCCAGGAGCCTCCTGCATATGATAAACTAAATACGCCGGCAGGAATTGTTGAAATGCATTTCATCGGGCACGGATCACTGATGTTTAAAATTAATGGCTATATCATTTACATCGACCCCGTTCGCAGCTCAGGAAATTATGATTTCTTTCCAAAAGCCGATATTATACTTGTAACACATGAACATGGCGACCATCTCGATGTAAATCTTATTGACACGCTCAGGAAACCAGGAACGCTTGTTTTATGTAATGGTAATTCATCCTCTAAAATCCCAACGGCAATGGTTATGAAAGATGGTGACAGACAGGAATTCAACAATATTGTTTTCGAAGCTGTTCCTGCCTATAATATTGTTAATGAGCGTTCACCCGGTTCACCATTTCACCCGAAAGGAGCAGGAGTTGGATACATAATAACAATTGGTGGAAAAAGAATTTATGTGGCCGGTGACACTGAAAATATACCTGAAATGAAAGCACTGAAGAACATTGAGGTGGCATTTCTCCCAATGAATCTTCCATATACGATGACACCTGAAATGGTTGCTGATGCAGCCCGTGCTTTCAAACCTAAAATACTCTACCCATACCATTTTGGTGAGACAAAAACAGATCTGATCATAAACTTATTAAAGGACACTGGCATAGAAGTGAGAATCAGGAACTTAAAATAACAAGATTTCTCATTAATATGGATACAGATGGCATTCAGAGCAATTGGCTTCCTGCCATGAGGTTCCGATATCAACCGGATGTTTGAATTCCAGACTCTCCCTGATACTTGAATATTCCATGTTTCCCGGACTGCCCTGACCAACAATTGTGTGGCATAGATTACAGTCTTTGGAAATAACCCGGCCGGTCTCAGATTTAAAAGTATTGTTGTGGCATCTGAAACAGCCATTGGTTTCAAGGTGTCCTATATGTTCAGGATAAAAGTTGTAAGAGACCTTCATTTCAGGGAAAGTATTCTTTGAGTATCCTTCCTGAACAGATTTTATTGAACTATTGATAAGCTCCTTGTTACTTTCATAATAATCAGCATATTCCGTTTTGTAATACTCGGTAATTCCCTGTTCAATCATCAGCATTGCAGAGTCTTTTGTATTAAAAGTCCCGCTTAAAATACCCATCGCCACTTTCTTAAAGAACGGGATACTGCCCGATACAGCACCTGTAAGCATGGCTTTATCAAAATATACATTCGGTGAATTATAATTATGCGATGGCCGGTTGTGGCAATCAATACAGTCCATGGTTCTTGGTGTCGCAGCATGTACTGCACTATCGGCTACAGGGTTCTCCTCATTCCTGTAAACCGTAACTTCACCTGTAGATTTGTTCGTATACTTTACATATGAAATAACCTCCCTTTTATCATCATCCGAAATATAATCTATAATAACTTCAGGATTAATATGCCAGTGAATACCCTCTTTTAACCCCAGTCCGCTGTATTCCGGTCCGGTTTTCATCTGAAGTATCACATCCCATTCTGTATTAAGGGAATCTGTCAGAAAATACTTGTTTGTCCAGAGTGAACGTGCATAAAATTTCTGAGGCCAGTGACATCTTTCGCAGGTTTCCCTGGCCGGTCGCAGATCGTGTAAAGGTGTTTCTATGGGCCGGGGAAATGAGTTGGTCAGCACAGCATATATCTGATGCAGTCCTGAAAGTTTTGATTTTACATACCACGAGGCACCTGAACCGACATGGCATTCAACACAAAGCACATTTGCGTGAGGAGAGTTCTGATATGCAACATGTTCCGGCTCCATTACCTCGTGGCAAAGCGTGCCGCAGAACTCAACTGATTCAGTGATATGATATGCTTCAAAGCTTCCCATTGTTGATAGGAAAAGAATAATTATTGTAGCAATTGTAAAAATCACAAAAGCGTTCCTGTGTCTGGGGTCATTGAGGTCAATTCTTGGTAAACTGCCGGTCTGAACGAATCCTTTTTTGTGGATCCTTTTCCTCTCCCTTATCATCCCTACCGGTATGAGCAAAAGGCCCATAATTAGAAATCCGGGAAGAATAATATAAATGAACAATCCCAGATTGGTGCTCCCTTTATCAAAAATCGATGATACAACGAACAATAGTATAATGAGGGCCAGATTTATTCCGGCAATTATTGCACCTATGAATGTCAGCCAGTTCTTTGAGGATGGAGGTAGTTTCATTTTTACCGGTATTTAAGGTGATCGAATAAGGTAAAAATAGAAAATTAATAAACTGATATTCCAATAAGTGATATTTATTGGTTAATGTACTGTTATTTTATTAACAGTAAGTAAATCATAGTCAGATTATTGCTGGCTCTCTGCTTCAATAAGCAGTGATATTGTTTGCTTAAGCCCGGTGTATGTACAAATAACTATTAGATCTCCATTTTCATCCACTACATTTTGGGGTGGATTAAAAAGGATTCCTACATCAGCCTTTCTTAGCATCGAAATGTCATTATATGAATCACCAATTGCGATAACCTTGTATTTTAGTCCCTGAAGTGCTTCAGCTACCTTTTTTTTAGCATCCTTCTGCCTCAGGTTATAGCTGATAATGTTTCCCGAACTGTCGGTAGAAAGGTGATGGCAGAGAAGCGTTGGTCTTCCAAGTTGTGCCAGAAGAGGATCCGCGAACTCAATAAATGTGTCTGAAACGATAATAAGTTGTGCCTGCGACCTTAGCCAATTTACAAACTCCAGTGCTCCGGGAAGTGGTTCGAGTGTTGATATCACATCCTGAATATCCTTAAGTGTGAGATTGTGCTTTTTGAGTATTTCTAACCTTCCTTTCATCAGAATATCATAATCGCTGATATCACGGGTTGTCAGCTTTAATTCCTCAATGCCTGTTTTGGCAGCTACATTTACCCAGATTTCAGGTACGAATACCCCTTCAAGATCAGAACAGATTACATACATATTGTAAAGATACGGCCATTAATTGTTTTTGAGTATAAATTCCTTCAGTTTATTATAATCATTATCTATTGTAAATACTTTCTCCTCTTTTTCTGCCAATCCTGAAAGTGATTGTGGCAGAGGAGGATTATATTTAATTACAGGTATGATTTCTTCCGGAAATTTTGCAGGATGGGCTGTTTCCAGTGAAATATAAAGCTGTTGCTTCGATTTCGTGCCTTTTATTGAATCTGAATAATTTTTGATCCCCATCCATGCGAGAGCACCATGTGGTTCGAGGATGATAGTGTATTTAATTTTTCTGATATCCGGTTCCCTTATTATCCTGCCATTTTCATCCATAATGCCGCCGTAAAGTGCTATAATTCTTGCGAGGTTACTTGGATGTCCGACATTCATTGCACTTGAAATGCAGTTTATCGAGGGACTGATCTTATTATATATACCAGTTCTTAAGAATTCCGGGACTTCATTGTTTTCATTTGTTGTAACAATGAACTTTTTGACAGGAAGTCCGGTTCTGAAAGCAATTAGTCCGGCCATAAGGTTTCCGAAATTCCCTGAAGGCACGGAGAATACAGCCTTTTCGCTCTTTCCTGTGTTAAGTCTCGACCAGGCATATATATAGTAAACAGCCTGTGGTAATAATCTTCCGATGTTAATCGAATTGGCTGAGGACAGAGGCAGATGCGAAAGTGAAGGATCACGAAAAGCTTTTTTTACCAGGTCCTGACAATCATCAAACTTGCCATCAACAGAAATAACTTTAACATTCTTTTGAAGGGTCGTCATTTGTTTTCTTTGCATAAGAGTTACCTCTTCTGCCGGAAACAGTATAATTACATTAATATTCTGTAATCCGTAAAATGCGCTGGCAACTGCGCTTCCTGTGTCTCCGGATGTTGCAGTTAATATTGTCAGATATTTATCGTTTGCTGACAGATAGTACTGCATTAAACGGCTCATCATTCTTGCAGCGAAATCCTTAAAAGAAGCAGTAGGACCCTGATCAAGTCTCATGATGTACTTACGGTCAGTTACTTTCTCAAGAGGAACATCGAAGTTATATGCATCTCTGCACAGGTTTAGTAATTCATCAGCAGGTATCTCACTGCCAAGGAATTTGGAAAGAAATGAAAATGCAATTTCATAATATTCCATACCTGAGTACGATGCTATTTCCTCTGCTGATATCTTTGGAAATGAAACAGGCATATACAAACCTCCATCAGGTGCAAGGCCTTTCAGCAAGGCCTCACTGAATGACACCTCCGGGGTTTTCAAATTAGTGGAATAGTATCTGATTGGATTTATATTCACTTCTTAAATCTACATTTGTTTTGTTTTTTCAATCCTATTTGCGCCGGTTGTTATTCTTGTTACGTCTTAACAATACTTCTCCGGCGCCAGGCTTATATTAAATCTGTTTTCTACCAATATGTCGCCACTCTGTGGCTGAAGAACAGCCCCATACTCTACGCTCTACGCTTGACGCTCTACGCTCTGTGCCCCGTGCTCTAAGCTCCATGCCTTATTAAACATTCACAACCCTCATAATATCAGCAAACACTCCTGCTGCCGTAACATCAGCACCTGCTCCATAACCCTTTATAACCATTGGTAATTCATGGTATCTGGTTGTTGTGAGCAGTATAATATTATTGCTGCCTTCGAGATTGAACGACGGATGATCCATACCTATGGTTAAAAGTTCAACCCTGGCTTTTCCGTCATCAAGTGTTGCAAAAAATCTCCATTTTTTATTTTGCCTCACCAGTTCTTTCCTCTTTTTCTCAAACTCAGAATCGTAACCCTTTACCTTCTCGAAAAAATCATTCAGGTCACCCTCAAAACAATCATCAGGGAGAAATTTATTAACTTCAACATCTTCTTTTTCAATGGCATATCCTGCTTCGCGTGCGAGTATCAGAATCTTCCTCACCACATCAGTTCCACTCAAATCTACTCGTGGATCAGGTTCGGAATACCCTTTTTCCCTGGCTTTTCTGATGGCAGAACTTAGAGGCATCTCCGGACTAAGTTCATTGAAAATAAAATTCATGGTACCTGAAAGAACAGCCTCAATTTTAAGGATTTTATCTCCGCTCAGAATGAGGTCATTTATTGTTTTTATGATTGGAAGTCCTGCACCAACAGTGGTCTCGTACATAAACTTAACACCTCTCTCAGAGGCAAGATTCTTAATGCATTGATAATAAGTGTAATCTGCAGAGCACGCAATTTTATTAGCTGTTACAATCGATACATATTTTGAAAGTATTGCGGGGTAATTTGCTGCTACAGCTTCATCGGCAGTACAGTCGATAAATACTGAGTTCCGGAGGTTTAGTTTTGTCATCTGATGAACAAACTCTTTAATATCACCCTTTTCTCCCGAAGACTTCAATGTCTCTTTATAGTCATCGAGTGAAATACCTTTCCTGTCGATCACCATCTTTCTTGAGTTGGTTATGCCAGTCAGGTTTATCTTCAGTGAGTGTTCCGCAAGAAGTATGGCATGCTGCTTTTGAATCTGCTTCAGAAGGCTTGTCCCCACAAGTCCGGTACCGGCAATAAAAAGATGCATCTCTTTAAATCTTGATAAGAAAAAACCGTCGTGTATAACGTTAAGGGCCTTTCTGAGGCTTTCATTTTTGATTACTACCGAGATATTCAATTCTGAAGAGCCCTGTGCTGTAGCTATTGCACTGATCCCGTTTCTTCCGAGCGCTTTGAAAAGAGTTGCTGATATTCCCGGAGTATTCTTCATCCTCTCACCGACAATGGCAATAATTGAAAGATTTTTCTCTATTAATACTTTAAGTTCATTGTTGAGATCAATTTCGACTTTGAACTCCTCACTAATTGCTTCTGCCGCCAGAACGGAGTCCGCGGGAGTAACTGCAAAAGTTATAGAATACTCGGATGAAGCCTGGGTTATCAGTATTATGTTGATATTCTTTCCGGCCAGTGCAGTGAAGAGTCTCATGGAAGTGCCTGTCACTCCAACCATCCCTGCACCCTGAAGTGTGATAAGATCAATGTGATCGATTGATGAGATACCTTTTATCGGACTTTTCTTATTATCAGATGTTTTATTACTGATTAAAGTCCCCTTTAATTCAGGTTTAAAAGTATTAAGGACAAGTACCGGGATGTTCTTTTTATATACCGGGCGTAAAGTAGGGGTGTAGATTACCTTAGCCCCGAAATGAGAAAGTTCAATAGCCTCTGAATATGTCAGGTTTTCTATTACATACGCTTTTTCAACATTTTTTGGATCGGCTGACATAAATCCATCAACATCAGTCCAGATCTCGAGTACCTCTGAATCTATTCCTGCTGCAATTATAGCTGCAGTGTAATCAGAACCACCTCTTCCCAGTGTTGTAGTCTCACCGGAATTGTTGCTGGCAATAAAGCCCGGAACAATTGTGAATTTATTTACTTTAGATATGTGCCTGCTGATAAGTGAGTTAGTTTGGTTGAAATCGATTCCTGCAAAGCCAAAGTTGCTGTCTGTTTTAATAAAAGACCGAGAATCAGCAAAACTGCTGTTCTCAATAAAACTACTTATAATCAACGAAGAGAGAATCTCTCCGCTCGAAAGTGCCTTGTCGAGCGAATGTTTGCTTAATTCCCTGAGCAGGTATATTCCTTTAAGTGTCTCGCCAAGTTCATCATAAACCAGGTTGAGTTTTATGTTCAGGTCATCAAGTTTTTTTCCTTTTATAAGCTGTTTCGCTGTATCTGAATGTTTTGCATATATTTTCCCGAGAAGTGTTTTGTACTCATCGTTTCTGATAGCAGCCAGTTCGCATGTTTTTTTTAGTTCATCGGTAATACCCTGAAAAGCAGAAACAACAACAACACACCCGGAGTCGTTTGATTCTATAATTTTTTTTACTCCCTTAATCCGGTCGGGTGTTCCTACTGATGAGCCTCCAAACTTAAGGACTTTCATGGCTTAAAACTTAATAAATAAAAATGCATCTCAAAAGATGCATGAAAACAAGATGCAAAAGTAATAAAAATATGCCAAATATTGAAATTAAATTACAGATATTAACATAATGCGACGTTTTGCTAATTCTTATTAACCACAAAGCACACAAAGTTATACGCAAAGACCGCAAAGTCAAAACAATGTTTTTCAGTTCTTTGTGCCCTTTGTGTAAAACCCTTTATGTGCTTTGTGGTTAGTGGATTTTGCAATTATATATTAGCTGTTTCCAACTTTTTCCAGTCGTTTGAGGATTGAGAAGATAAATCCGGCTGAAACAAGGCAACATACAATAAATACAAGCCATAACTGCCATAGCTCTACCTTATCCCACATCAGTGTTCCAACAAACAGTAATTTGTTTCCAACAGCTGTAGCAAGAAGCCATCCGCCCTGCATGAGTCCCTGGAATCTTGAAGGGGCTACTTTGGATACAAATGATAATCCCATCGGACTAAGGAACAATTCTGCAACAGTAAGTACAAGATAGATACTAATGAGCCAGTATGGTGATACCCTTTCCGCATCGGGAACAGGCGATCCTGCAAGCAGATGTGGCGATGACAGGTTAAGAGAGCTTATAAGCAGTATAATGAAACCAATTGAAGCAATTATCATTCCGAATCCGATCTTTTTAGGTACAGATGGCTCAATACCCTTCTTGTTGAGCCATGCAAAGAATCCCATTACAGGGAAGGTGAGGGCAACAACAAACAGAGGGTTGAATGACTGGAAAATCTCAGGTGATATCGCATTCATGCTCTCTGCACTTACCAGGAAATAATATGCAGCTGCAAAAGAAACCACAAACAGACCGCCTCCGATCAACCTGATGTTTTTCTCAACACTTTTTCTTAATATCAGTATTAATCCGGCTATTGAACCGCAAACTGCCAGAAGCGACCAGACATTAAAGAACAGATTTGTAAACGGGTTGACCGCTTTAACATTATAATCACGTGCAAAAAGTGTAAGCGTTAGTCCGTTTTGATGGAATGACATCCAAAAGAATACCACAACAACAAACACAAGCACCAATGCCACAATCCTCGACATCTCTTCTTTTTTTGCGCTTAGAATTATCCAGGTTACGAATGCGGCAAAGAGCCCGAATGCAAGACCTGTCGCAACACGCTGGGCAAGCGTCTCTCCAAACTGAGTTATGAAACTTAATCCGAATGCTGTAACACCCATGGCCAGAATTGCCGCTGCGAGTGGTACTATCTGGAATGGAACCTTCTCTGAAGCTTCAGCAGCTTTCTTCTCTTTATTTGGTAAATGCTTATTAAAAATTACATATACGAGAAGTGATAGAATCATAGTGCAGGCTGCTATACCAAAAGCATAGTTATAGCCCTTTGAGAATACTTCGAGGTAGTTATGTGCAAAAGCAGAAAGATCAGTAACTGGTCCACTCAGGTTAGCATTATCGGCAAGCTGCTGAAATACTGTTGTGTCGGAAAGTGTCCCGTTATTGTACTGATGACAGAGTGCCGGAAGACTTCCATCGTGAGCAAATCCGTTTGTCTTTAACCACCAGTTTCTTATCCCGGTAGCAGCAAAAGGAGCAAAAAGGGCTCCGATGTTAATACCCATATAGAATATCATATAGGCAGAGTCCCTAAGTTTTGAATACATCGGATCGTCGTACATCTGTCCGACTACAGCCTGAAGGTTCCCTTTAAACAAACCATTCCCCAGAGCTATTGTGAACAGACCTATTATAGTTATCGTAAGTGTCATGCCGGGAACCGCCATGATAATATAACCGGCAAACATTATTATTATACCAGTGAGAATTACCAGTTTATATTTCTTTGTTGAGTCGGCAAGTATTCCACCAATAAGCGCCAGAGCATAAATACTGAAATAAAACCAGCTGTATATGCTACCGGCTTTTGCAGCTGACAATCCGAATTTGGCCTGCAGAAATAGCACCAGGATAGCCATCATTGTATAAAATCCAAACCTTTCACCCATATTTGAGAAGAAGGCTACAAGTAGTCCCTTGGGATGATTTTTTAGCATAATATCAGTTTATTAATTAGTAATTAGTTTATTATCAGTTAACTATGTTTTTATTTTTGCAATAAAAAACGTATTATGAAAACAGTTTCAATCAGTTATGAAAGCAAACAAATATATTAATCTTTTTTAAAGTAAAAAACCGGTTGCTTCCTTCTTTATCCGTATTCTATTCTTTCTGCAAACCTATCACCCTTCCATCAGGAAATAGCATCCCAACAACTATAGAAGCATCTTCGCTCAAACCTTCATCAGCATTGCCGTTACCTTCTTCCCAAACGATATATGCAAAATCGTTGAATCCGGCTGTTTCAACAAATCCAATTGTTTGCTGATCCGTTACCGGGAATAGCTTTTTCTCGCCCATCCATCTTCCCCTATAACAGGTGTTGAACAAACCTCCAAATGATGTAAGGTAAATATTGTCCTTGTCGTCAATTCCAAACTCCGGTTGCTGACGGGGTTGTGCCATTACTTTCCGCCCAAGCTCCTTCCATTTATCGTTTCCGGCTCGCTCAAATACATATCCTTTACCTGTTGAGATAAATACTTTACCTGATTGATTTACAACTATATGTGGCGATTCAGCGCGATCGTCGCTCACTGCTTCCTCTGTTGGCCAGGTAACTCCTCCGTCGGTCGAACGGCGATAGGTTATCTCTTTTACCGGGCCATGGCGCTGAACTAAATGGAGCGTATTATCTGCCGTAACAAACAAATCGTTATAAACATGATCATTGACACTCTTACCATTTTCATCGGGATCGGGAAGGAAAGTCCACCCGGTGATGCCCTTTCTCGTCTCCATACCAATGTTACCTTTCAGGTTGCCTCCACGGCTCACCAGAAAAATCTGGTCGTTTCTGCTGATAGCCAATTCAGAGTCGCGTGAACCTTTTGGTTTTATTTTGTTCCACTTCTTTCCGTCGAACCATGCATATTCGTTGCCGCAGTAAACATGCGGGTTACCTTTTGAGTCAACTACCACATCAGGATCGGACCGAACGGCATTAACACACTGGCATCCGGCTGCGATCTCTTTCGACCATTCTTTTTTAGAAGTATCATATTTCCGGTACATTATTCCTGAACGATTGTAAACCAGGTGGATATTACCCTGCAGGTCGACTGCCATATCGGGGAAGTTTCCTGTTGCAACAACGGCCGGACTTGCAGCATAAACATGCAGAATCCAGTCGTCACCATCTGATGGTGTTTCAAATGTAGTGTGCTTAAAATTGGCTGGTGGAAGTACACTTATTCCTTTTCGGATGTCAGACGGCTTTTTTGCGTTTATCCATTCAGACTGAAACGGATATGGGTAATCGATATATAGTTCTGTCTTGCCCAGGGTATCAAGATAGATATAATATTCTTCCCCTTCTTTTGCGAGACAGTATCCTTGTCTTACCAGATCCTGACGGGTAGTCATTTGGCTAAATGGTATGGTGGCAAACCAGTTATGCACTGCACTGACAATATCGTGTTTCTCCTGATTGACATCCTTCAAATCCATTGTGCCTGAAAAGCCGGTTGAAGAAACACCGTTGTTGTCGGCAAAATTCAATATACTTCCTGAGAACAGAATCGTATAAGTATTCTTTCTGATCCGGTCATTCGAATAAGCTGGATGGTAAATATTTCCGGTCCAGAGTGTTTCGTTGGCATAGCTGACTTTGTTTGGCCGGTGGTTAGAACTTAATCCTGAAAACAGTGTCTCGGAATGCAATGTTTTTGGGCCCTGCATTGTTGCCATATCGCACCATGGTTCATCAATAAAGGGGCAACCAAACTGGCTTGCCCTTGTTTCGTTGTGAACAGTAATGACATGATTATGAACATCAACGCTGTCGATAAAACCGCCAATACGCTTTATGTCGTTCATTAGCATGGCATTCCTGAACCCTTTCTCGGCCCAGAATGGTTCTGGTCCGGCAATATTTATTATCAGGTTTGGATAATGGCCAAAGCGAGCAAGAAAATATCGGATATAAAACTGTTGGTCGTCCCAGTTTACCGGCCATTCTCCCGATTGCCCAAAGATACCGGCAAAGGGAAAAACAGCAATGCCCCTTTCTTTCAAGTCATCCATAATAACTTCGGCTTTGCGATATTCAGCAGGATCGACAGGCCATAGCCGCGGAGTATCCCATCCTTTTCCACGTCCGGGTTCATTACGGTTTGTAAAACAACTGGCAATACTAAGCATATTGTACCCGTTTTTTGCTGCCCAATCGAGAAAAAGGGACCGGGCATTGCCATCGTCGGGATTAGCCGGATCGTCCCAGTTGGTGGCAAAAAAGCGGTCGCCTGCATGAAAGCTCTTAAATAAGGTTGCCGGATGTCTGCCCTGACCTAACCAGAATGGGTTGAAGGCATTTTTCAATACTCTTGCGGGTTTGGAGGTTGGAATGCATACAAATTGGCCCGAAGTCTTTTTTTGATTGTCGGTAAACCAGTATTCGTAATTCCATTCGGCATATTCATCGGGACTGAAGCGTATCTTCCAGGTTTGGTCACCGTCGTAAAAACCTGAATGATAGAATACCAGACCCTCGCGTGATGTCAGCTTTACCCTTAATGTAACATCGCGAAGGGGATCATCATAGGATTTTTTGTTTTTTACTGTCAGTTCCCATAACTGGTATATTTCAACCTGGGGAATATCCGGCAGGGCGGATTGCCCAAATGATAAAACTGTAAATAGCCTAATAAATATGAGTGCTAGGGTTAAGGTGGTTGATTTCATTAATTTACATTTTATTATTTTTCACCATCTTTTCTGTTTCTGAATGACAGAAAGAAGGCTGGTTTGGTTATCGAAAGACACTACCATTTTGTTTCTGATAGTGTTCTTAAACAAATATATTAAATTTGTAAACAAATAAACTTCTGATGAAGATAGTCTCGTGTGAACAGATAAAAGAAATAGACTCCTATACAATCAAACATGAACCCATTGCTTCAATAGATCTTATGGAGCGGGCTTCAGTACAGCTGTTTAACTGGATTACAGGCAGATATGGAATTTCTGAACATTTTGTGATTTTTGCGGGAACGGGTAATAACGGGGGCGATGGACTTGCGTTAGCCAGAATGCTGGGGAATTGCGGTTATATGACAGATGTTCAGTTCGTTAGTGTATCTGATAAAATATCTTCTGATTGCAGCCTGAATCTTAATCGTCTTCAAAATGTAACAAATGTTACAATTAGCACTATTAAAGATATCAGTCAACTTCCTTTATTAGGATCTGATGATATTGTTATTGATGCAATCTTTGGTTCAGGTTTGACGCGGCCTGTTAGCGGGTTGCAGGCTGAAGTGATAAAAATGATAAATCTCTCTGAGGCACTTGTCATTTCTATTGACCTTCCATCGGGACTGTTTGGTGAGGACAATTCAAATAATACAGATAGCAGCATAATCAGAGCTGATTATACGCTCACTTTTCAGTTTCCAAAACTATCCTTTTTATTTCCGGAGAATGCTCAGTTTGCAGGTGAGTGGATAGTTTTGCCAATCGGCCTGGATGAAAACGCGATTCGGAAGAGTGTCTCTCCATACAGCCTGCTTTTAAGCGGCGATATATTACCTTTATTAAAGAGTAGAAACAAATTTGACCATAAAGGTACTTACGGACATGGTCTGCTCATTGCAGGATCAGAAGGGAAGATGGGGGCTGCAGTGCTGGGAGCAGGGGCAGCTTTGAGAAGTGGAATCGGACTTGTCACATGCCATATACCATCAGGCGGGAATCTGATAATTCAGTCAACTGTATCAGAATCAATGGTTATTAGTGACAGATCTGAAAAATATATTTCTGAAATTGGCTCTGTGGAAAATTTCACCGCTGTAGGAATTGGTCCGGGTATTGGTACTGCTCCCGAAACACAAAAAGCACTCTATGATCTGTTAAGCTCCTGCAAAAAGCCGGTTGTTATTGATGCAGATGCTCTTAATATTCTGTCGATGAATAAGGAATGGCTTTCACTAATCCCTTCAGAGTCAATCCTTACACCACATCCGAAGGAATTTGAACGACTCTTTGGTAAGTCGACCGATAGTTATGAGCGACTTCAGAAACAGATTGCTTTTTCGGAAAAGTTTAATTGTATTATAATTTGCAAAGGGGCAAATACAACAATATCAACACCTTCGGGTAATGTATTCTTTAATAGTACAGGTAATCCCGGAATGGCCACAGGAGGCAGCGGAGATGTACTAACCGGAATAATACTATCTTTGCTTGCACAGGGCTATTCTCCTGTAAATGCAGCATTAACCGGCGTTTACCTTCATGGTCTGGCTGGAGATATTGCTGCACGGGAATCGTGTTTCGAATCAATTATTGCGTCGGATATAATTAATTGTATAGGGAAGGCGTTTAACGAAATAAGGCGTAACGGCGTACAGTGTGCACCATAGCTTTAGCGAAGGTGCAACGGCACAACGGCGCAATGGCTTTGAACTTTGAACTTTGAATTAAATACTATGAAAACAATCTTCAGAATATCACTTCTTATCTCAGGAATTCTACTTGCAACCTCTTGCCTGCCATTTAAGAAAGCGGAAAAATCTCAGGTTTCTGTTTCACCTCTTACTGGCGAAACATCGATAAGTGAAGGCAGCATTGTATATGGACTTCCAAGAACTGTTTTTACTGTGATTGTTGAAATGGACCGAACAATCGAAATACCCGGACCATACTCAAAATTTGCAGGAGATCTGCTTGGACTTGATAAGGTGATAACTAAGGAAAATGAATCGTGGACTATTAGTGGAATAACGGTAAAAACCAATGAAGAGCTGGATCCTTCTGAATTATATGTTATTGAGAGTAATTCTGTCTTTCAAACCAATGCTCTGAAGCTTAAGAATGAAGGACTTATTCTTGATCTTAACTCCGAAAGGTTTTCATCGGACTTTGAACCAGGTCTGGATAAAAAGGGAACAAACCAGTTCACCTCGTTCGATCTGGGTGCTGATGAGTACTATCTTATGCAGCGCGATACTGCCTATAGACGGGTTTCAATTGATTCAACATTTATAAGGATCCCATACATTGTTGAAAAGAAGAAGAAACTTACTACTGAACAGCTGGCTGAGAAAGCTGCTAAGAGACTGATGGAGTTGAGGGATGGCAAACATCTGATTCTGACAGGCGAATCCAACGTATTTCCACAGAGTGATGCGGCAATAAATGAAATTAACCGCATTGAAAAAGAGTATACAGAACTATTTGCCGGTAAGACTTTAATTGAAAAAAGAACCTATACAGCCCAGGTCATTCCATCGAAAGAGATGATTGGCAAACAAATTACCCTATTCCAAATGTCGGAGACTACAGGACCATTGGCTGAAAACTCAAAAGGGGGCAAACCTGTTGTAGCTGAATTCATTCCCGAGAAGAAGAGTAAAGAAATTACTGTTATTTCCAGACCTGAGCCTGAATCAGAATCTGTTGGTCCTGTGTATGATAAGCTTTTCTACAGAGTTCCTGATGTTGCGAATATTAAAATCAGCCTGGGTACAGAAACACTATACAATTCCAGAAAACTTATTTATCAGTTTGGAAATATCATTCAACTTCCGGCAAATTATATAATTGGCGATTAGTTTTTCTATCCTGAATGTACATTTAAAAGCCCTAATATTTGTCGAGTCATTGCGAGGAGGCACGACGAAGCAATCCTTTGAACTATGCAGGATTAAACTGTGCCTCTCCGCTATTTTACTTTCCCCTGAAAGCTCTTCTGAAATGCCTCCCATGTTGATGTTTCATATGCTTTGTCAGCAAAAAAGCTAAGAAGCATCTCCATCTCTTTTGGTTCTTTGAATCCTGGAACAGGTGAAACACCAAGTTTTCCGTCTTTCTGCGTAGTAAGGAATACAACAGTAGGATATGATAATTGACCCTGCAATAGTGCGACAGCCAGCTGATGTGCTTTTCCGGCTTTTCCGTCATTTATGAAAGTCTGGCCAAGGAATGTAACACTCTCACTTCCTTCCGCATCAAATTTAACAGGATAGAATTTCTTATTCAGAATATCCGATATAACAGGATTCGTAAATGTCTCTTTATCCATCTTTTTACACCATCCGCACCAGTCGGTATAGGTATCAATAAAATAAGGACGGGGAGCTGTCTTGTTAAGTTTTTCAGCTTCCTGTATTGTCAGCCATTTAACTTCTGTATTTGCAGTCTGTGATTTGACTGTAACTACAGCCATTATTAAAAGTAATACTAATAAACTCTTTTTCATATAATTATTAAACTAAAAACGTTATTAAATATTTTGCAAATTAAGCCAAATTGTTCCTTTAAAACCAAAATTTTCCGGCTCATATTAATCATATCAACAATTGTACCGCATTTTAGTTTAAGATAACTGAACAAATTCAGGATTTTCAATTATTATATTTTCTACATTTACCCCACACAATTTATAATCTAAACTATCCTCATGGAAACTATCACAAATACTTTGCGCGACTCCAAGGTTGCCCGCTGGAGTGCTCTGGCAGTCGTATCCTTTACGATGTTATGCGGTTACTACTTAACCGACGTAATGGCTCCTTTAAAACCGTTACTGGAGAAGGAACTACTCTGGAACAGTGCACAATACGGCTTTTTTACCAGTGCATATGGCTGGTTTAATGTTTTCCTGGTGATGCTGATTATTGGTGGCATCATTCTGGATAAAATGGGTGTCAGGTTTACCGGAAAAATGGCAACTATTATAATGGTAGTTGGTACTGCAATAAAATACTGGGCAATATCAACACATTCTCTTGATGGCTCAACTATTCTTGGAATGAATGGACAGGTTGTTGTTGCTGCTTTGGGATTTGCAATATTCGGAGTAGGAGTGGAGGTAGCAGGGATAACAGTTTCAAAGATTATAGTTAAATGGTTTAAAGGGAAGGAACTTGCACTTGCAATGGGTCTTGAGATGGCTACAGCACGTATGGGGACTGCCCTTGCTCTATCAACCTCTGTTCCGATTGCTAATGCTTTCGGAAGTGTTTCAGCTCCAATTCTTGTTTGTCTGATTATGTTATGCATAGGTATGATAGCATTCTTTATCTATACATTCATGGATAAAAAACTGGATGCATCAGTTACAGCTGAAGCAGGCAGAAGTGGTGTAACTGAAGAGGAAGAATCTTTTCGTTTATCAGATATCTGGTTAATAGTTACAAATAAGGGCTGGTGGTATATCGCAATTCTCTGTGTGTTATTCTACTCATCGGTTTTCCCTTTCCTGAAATATGCTTCTGATCTGATGGTTAATAAATTTGGTGTTGATCCCGAATTTGCCGGTTCAATTCCTGCCTTGCTGCCTTTTGGTACTATTCTGTTAACGCCTCTTTTTGGTAACCTTTACGATCGCAAGGGAAAAGGCGCCAGTATTATGATTCTGGGGTCAATTCTTCTGATAATAGTCCATGTGTTATTCTCAATTCCATTTCTTAAACAAACACCGGTTGCAATATTCCTGATTATAGTGCTCGGGATAGGTTTCTCACTCGTTCCCTCAGCAATGTGGCCTTCAGTACCTAAGATCATTCCTGAGAAACAGCTTGGTTCTGCATATGCGATGATATTCTGGGTACAGAACTGGGGGCTGATGGGTGTCCCTGCTCTTATAGGCTGGGTTCTTAATAAATATTGTATTACAGGCACACACCTTGTTGATGGAGTTGAAGTTTCAAATTACAACTACACACTTCCTATGATGATATTTGCCGGATTCGGCGTACTTGCTCTGGTATTTGCTCTGCTTCTTAAAGCTGAGGACAAAAAGAAGGGATATGGACTTGAACTACCGAATATAAAAGGTTGAAAGATTTAACGATTCTTTAACAGACCTTATATAATGAACATTTGTTTATTTTATATGTTTGTAATTATGTAAACCTAAATATTACTGATATGAAAAAAGTAATTATCGGAATATCATTCGTAGCAATACTTGCAGTCGTTGCAATTCTTTTTGTAAATGCAAAAAATGCACCTCAGGAAGTTAAGAAGCAGACTACTACTGAAGCATCTGCCGGATGTGGAGCATGTCCTTCTGCCACAGCTGCTTGTGCACCAAAAGCAGAAGCGAAAGCAGAATCTGCTCCATGTTGTGACGCAATGGCTAAAAAGTAGGCCAATTTGAGGTTAGAAATAACTGAGGTCATAATTATCTTTTTTTAGGTTGTTATGACCTTTTTTATTTCCTGAAATTTAAACGAAATCTTATTCAATTGTCTGCTAAATGGCATATGCCATTTGAAGGGAGTTTTTTATTGACTCTTTACTCTCTTTGATTAACTCATATTTTAGTGTCTCTGTATCCATTATTATTCCCTGAAACCTGCCCATCGAACACGATCCTGTATTCAGGTACCGTTTTTTCTTATTGAGATAATAGGTGTGATGTGACTCAAGTTTGTGAGTATGACCCAGGATTACTACATCATGCTCTTTAAGGAGTTTCAAAGAGTAAGTAAGGTATTTGATTGTATTGTATTTCTTTGGTATGTGATAAATCTGATCTTCGAAGGCAACTATCTTAAAATACACTTCCATCATCCAACCTGAGTGAGACAGTTTTTTAAGAATTGACATTCCAAATTTTCCTATTGAGCGTCCTATTCTGCTGCCGTTGAACCAATCTGCTTTGTGCCCATGCTCAATATGAATTGTCTGACCTGATGAATTTGTTATTTCATAATGCTCAAGTCCGGAATCCATCACAACATCGTGGTTTCCCTTAATAAATATGAAATCGTTGTCGTTGAAGTATCTCATCAGAATCGGATTCGCCTGTACTATATCTTCGTACCTGTATTTCTGGAGTTCAAAAATATCACCATTGAAAATTACCTTATCTACATTATAGATGTCCCTTATACCTTCAATCTGCATAATAAGCGCCATCTCATCCCATTGAAATGTGCCAAAGTTATCCCCGGTATCAATGTGCAAATCAGATAAAACAAGAATATTCATTATTCCAACTATTAAGAATTAAACTTTAATATGTACTCAGAAACCTGGCCAACACCATTGCTGATAGATGCTTTTCTAATATTGTTTCTAAGAGAATTATAAAAATCAGTATCGGTAAGCAGATGATTAACAACCTCAGGCAGCTTATTGGTGTTTTTTTCCAGAATCCCCATCTTATTGTTACAAACATATTCCATGTTGCCTTTTTCCTGTTCCCATATATAATTATTAATCACAGGTATTTTGCCCAAAAGAAGAATTTCCATAAAGGTAGACGCTCCACATTTCGTGATTACAACATCAGATATCTTAATAAGGGAATGAACAAAATCAACATAACCATATACTTTTAGATTACCGATTCCATACTTATTTTTCAGTCTGGTAACATGAGTAAAGAGCTTCTTATTTTTTCCGCAGACTATAGCAATTTCGGCATCCATATTTCTGGTTATGATTCTCTTAATAATTTTCTTCCCTTTTGGAATCCCATCTCCTCCACCCATTATGAGTATTATCTTCGAATCAGGTTCAAATCCCATGTTTTTGCGGATTTCAAGCGATTTGGAATCACTTGTTTTTTGCGAGAATTTGCGGTCGAGAACAAAAGGAAATACTTTTAAGTTTTCCTCAGATATTCCTTTCTTTAAACAACTTTCCTTCAGCATTTCACTGAAAACAATGTAATTCTGGTCTTTGTGAAGAAACCAGATTGGGTGAGCAGTAAACGGGTCTGTAACTACTGTAATAACCGGTATATTCAGATTGTATTTTTCTATTATTTCAAATACTGGTTTAATAAGAAAGAAATGAAAAACCACAATCTTCTTAGGCAGAATAGTCAGAATTTGTTTTTCTAATCCGGGTTTAACAAATTTTGATACAATTAGTGCAGTGATTTTTGAAACAGTCTTTATTTTATGAAGTGCATACAGAAACTCAAATGTCCATACTGCTTTATTCACAGCGTTCTTGTATCCATCTTCAATTACTCGTCTTGCTATAGGTTTTGACTCAGATAATCCGTCGTACAGAATTATTTCGGCATTGCCTTTTCGTTTGGCTTTTATTTTTTCTGCAACTGCTTTGGCCGGTGCAAGATGACCTCCTCCGGTTTTCAGGTATAAGAAAAGATATTTTCCCACTTTATTTAATTATAGTTAATCATCTGATCAAAAGTATACTAATGATGTTATCATGTTGTTACAGAATAGTAAAGAATATATTAATTATTAGGCAGTTACCGCTTCAGCGGATCGTTACTTGAAGTAAAAGATCCCTTCTCAAGAAAATCGATGATGTTATATGTTCCATATTTTCTGGCCTTGAGAAATCCAAGCCAGGCTGCTTCCGCAAGCCGTCCTTTTTTTAGAAGATCAAATAGCCACTGGTCAGTGTATTCAGGATCTCTTTGTTTTATTCCTGCTCCGGTCTCCCTCAGCCATCGCCTGTTACATTTTTCCTGCGGACCAATTGGCGGTGTCATAATAATCGGTATTCCAAGGGCACAATAGAAAGACAATTCACTGGGCTTGGTCCAGAGGATATCAGTTGTCTGCAGACAGCTATTAAACAACCCGAAATATGATTCCTTATCTTCGGCCCAGATTACCTGTACATTATTATTGTTTCCTGCAATTTCTTCTTTGACTTTTGTGAAATAGTCTCTTAAATCAGTTCTTGTTCCTGCAACCAGGTTTATTATAACTAGGTTTTCCTCTACTTTTTTCAGCAGGCTCTTTACTATTTGTTTGCCAATTTTCTTCTGAGCTCCGGCTCCGCCAATTGTGTATGTTATTGTAATTGCTTTATGCTTGTGATCATTCTTTTGCAGATTAGTTTCATGATTCTTGATAAATGCATTAACACTATGTTTATATAAGTTAAAGAATTTGTTATCAGGATCCAGATTAATAAGCC